>MDSX01066192.1_pt1 | contig 11144 bp, 12 predicted proteins | sample 811141 | NCBI WGS metagenome assembly MDSX01 (sample SAMN05326642, study PRJNA326480) | marine metagenome | isolation source: seawater | place: Atlantic Ocean: South East | collected 2010
ACGTCCGCCGGTTCGTGTGCCTCCGCAACGGGTATCGTATGAAGTGCCCGGTCGAGAGCTTCCGGAAACATACCGCCGATACGCGACCAAGGACCGTTGAACGGCATTTCACGGATCAATACCTCAATATCCGGCCGCCGGACAGCCGAGAGGCAGTAGGATTGCAAAACAATCGCCGCCGAATGCGGAATGAACCGCCAACCTTCAAAAATTAAGCGCTTTTTCGGCGTCTCAGACATTTAGAAATCCGGCGAATTTGAACCGCATCGGAGTTAACTGAGGCAACGCCAAGAGGCAAGGAAGATTTCCGTCGCCTGCAAACGTGGGAAAGAGCGGCATCGGTAAAGTATCGTCGGAGTACACCTTGTCCTTCCCCCCGGGCGGTGCCACTCTCATTGATAAGGAACAAAGGAACCGCCTAATGGCAGAACCAACAACACTGGAAGTCTTTACCGACTACGTGTGACCTTGGTGTTATCTCAGTACCGGGCGTATCGAGAGGCTCAAGGAAAAGTTCAATATCGAAATGAAATGGGTGCACTTTCCGCTGCATCCCGAGACACCGCAGGAAGGCCGCGCGCTGACGGACCTGTTCAAGGGACGCAGCGAAGAAGAGATGCAGGCGCGCCAGGCACAAATGAAGGGCCTGATGGATCAGGAAGGCCTGCCTTACGGCCACCGTACACACACATACAATAGCCGCCTCGCCCAAGAAATCGGTGCCTGGGCAGACACTCAGGAGGGCGGCGAAGTCATGCACGACGCGCTCTACAAGGCATATTTCGTAGATGCCAAAAATATCGGTGAGCCAGATATTCTTTTGGAGATCGTTGAAGCTAACGGATTATCGGTAGAGGAAGCGCGTCAGGTGCTGGAACAACGCAGCTTCAAGGATGCCGTCGACGAGGATTGGCGCAAATCGCATCAGTATGGTGTGACGGGCGTCCCTACATTCGTCGCTTCGGGTCACGGCGTCGTTGGCGCACAACCGAACGAAACGCTTGAGAAGTTTCTGGAATCCGTAGGTGTCGAAAAGAAGGAAGTGTAAACGATGAGTATCGAAGTCAAACCACTGACGATCCATATGGGCGCTGAAATCTCGGGCACCAACATAACGCGCCCGCTGTCCGATGAAGATGCCAAGGGCATCTGGGATGCCTTGTTAAAGTGGAAGGTTGTCGTCTTCCGGGATCAGAAAATGACCCATGGTGAGCAGGTCGCGTTCGCCAGAACTTTCGGCGACCTAACGATCGGACATGCGGTTTTTGGCCATGTCGACGGCTATCCTGAGGTTTATTCCGTCGCAAAGAACCGATGGGATACACGCTACAAGCCCGCACCCAAGAACATTCGCCCTTGGACAGGTTACCACGCGGATATTACGGCGGCACATAATCCGCCCGCCGTCTCCATCCTGCGTGGCGACGTGATACCGCCTTATGGTGGCGACACTTTGTGGGCCAATCTGGTAGTAGCCTATGAGGGTCTTTCTGAGCCGCTCCAGAAGTTCGCTGAGACACTGCGCGGCATACACAAATTCCAACCGCCAGTCGGGACAGATGCGACGGACGAATACCGGGAAATGCAGGAACGCCGGCGTCTTACCACGGAACATCCAATTGTCCGCATTCATCCGGAGACGAGAGAAAAAGTCCTCTACGTCAGCCCGAGCTTCCTGAAAGAAATCGTGGGACTCTCACCGCGCGAAAGTGAACAAGTACTGGAAATATTTTGGGAGCATGCGGTCCGGCCGGAATTCACCTTCCGCTTCAAATGGGAGAGCAACGATCTCGTGATGTGGGACAACCGCTCGGTCGTTCACTGCGCACCACGTGACATTTATGAATCGGATTTCGACCGTCAGCTATATCGCGTGACGTTGCTCGGCGATATACCGGTTGGCGCAGACGGCAGCGAATCCGTCTCGATTTCAGGCGATCCGATCGTTCCCGTTCCGGCGCAAGCAGCGGAGTGATAGATCGGAAAAAATCGGCACGTCAGCTCCGACTGCGGTTGCCGCGCAGAAAGTTCGTTTCATCACCCTGGTGCTTCGGGACGGGGGAGCCGGGCTTTGAATATTTTCCGATGGCACTTTAGCGGGGAGTTTTAATGAACGATCTCTCACCGAAAAGCACTGTCTCAACGATCGCCGAACTAGAAGCGATCTATGGTGAACCTTTGGCGCAATCGCTTGTGAAGGAAATCGATTACATTTCCGATCATTACCGCGCCTTTATCGAAAAGTCCCCATTCATCGTCCTGGCGAGCGTCGCAGAGGAAGGCCTCGATTGTTCACCCCGAGGGGACCCTGCCGGGTTCGTCCGGGTTGTAAACAAAAAGACCGTCATGATACCGGATCGCCGAGGCAACAACCGGATCGATACACTACGCAACATCGTCCGTGACCCGCGCGTGTCGCTTTTGTTTTTGGTGCCCGGTGTCGGCGAGACGTTACGCATCAATGGGCGAGCTGAAATCTCGGCCGATCCTGAACTTTGCGCCTCCTTTGACATGAATGGGAGAACACCCCGAAGCGTGATCATCGTGACTGCGGACCGTGTCTACTTCCAATGTCAAAAGGCGATCGCCCGTTCCCGTATCTGGGATCCCGATGCGCAGATTGAACGCAAGGAACTGCCGACATCTGGGAATATACTTCAAGCGCTAAGCACCGAGGGATTCGACGGTGACGCCTATGACAAGAATTATCCGCAGCGCCTAAAAGATACCATCTATTGAACGAGACACCTGAAAATGATTCACGACCCGCCTGCCCTAACCATTCATCGCGGCTTCAAACGCCCGTCCGCAGAACTGATAGACAAGTTTCGAGGCGCACAGACCTCACATCTCGCCGATGCTATGGATGGCCGGGGCGCACTCGACTACCGGATCAAACCGCTTGACGAGTCTCAGGCGACATTCGTTGGCCCTGCGCTGACCGCGTATTCAGCACCCGCCGATATCGTTGGCATGTTCGGCGGTGTTCACGAAGCGGAACCGGGCGACGTCCTTGTGGTTGCCAATGACGCCTTTACAGGTACCGCAGTGGTGGGCGATCTCGCCATTGGCATGATGAATAATAAAGGAATAGCGGGTTTCGTAACCGACGGCCTTGCGCGCGATAAAGCCGGCATTCTGGAGGTGGGCCTCCCATGTTTCTGCCAAGGCCTTTCGCCAAATTCACCCGGACGCACGGGCTTGGGTATCGTCGGCGCTCCGGTAACTCTTGGCGGCGTACACGTCAACCCAGGTGACATCGTGATAGGCGACCCGGATTCCGTCGTCATCGTGCCACAGGAGAGGGCAGAAGGAGTTGCTGTTCGTCTCGCGGAAATCCAGGAAGCGGAGAAAGGCGCAATCCAGAACGTTGCCGCAGGCGCCACAATGCCCGCAAGCATGCAGTCCATGATCGCAGATGCGCTGATCATCGAAGAGGGTAATTGATGGCTTCAGGCGCCGCAGATTTAATTTGGCAGCTTTGGAACGCCGGTGAAGTCATCGACAAATTACCAGAAGACCTGCGGCCGAAGACCCGTGGTCATGGCTACGCAATTCAGGCAGAACTCGCGGCACTAAGCCGCAAACCAATATTCGGCTGGAAGATTGCCGCAACGAGCAGCGCTGGGCAGCAGCATATCGGTGTCACCGGGCCGATTGCCGGCCGCTTGCTCGCAGAACGCTCTTATCAGGACGGCGCAGAACTGCTCTTCGGCGACAACCGCATGCGGGTCGCAGAGCCTGAATTCGCTTTCCGTTTTGGCAGATCACTCGGCCCCACCGATGAACCGTACAGTGTGCACGAAGTGCTCGATGCGGTGAGCAGCCTACATCCCGCAATCGAAATCCCCGATTCCCGGTTTGAAGACTTCGCGAGTGCCGGCGAAGCGCAACTCATCGCCGACAATGCCTGTTCGCATGAATTCGTCATAGGCCCCGCGGCGGAGACGGAATGGCGCGCGATAGACCTAACGCAACACGAAGTGCACGTCGAATGTATCGACGGTGACGCCTATGCCGGAAACGGATCGAACGTCCTGGGTGACCCGCGTGTAGCCCTGCAATGGCTCGTGAATGAAGTGACCGGCCTGGGGTTAAGCATTGAGACCGGGCAAGTCGTAACTACAGGGACATGCGCCGAGCCTCTGGAAATCAAACCGGATGATGAAGTTATCATGGATTTCGGTTCACTGGGGCGGGTCGAAGTCGCATTCACAGGATAATCCCTTAAAGCCTGGACGAAATTCTCCTGCTCGGAGCTCAGCGACCGATTGCCAATGAAACTCTCCCTCTCATGCCGGATCGCTGAATCTTCGCAGCGCAAGGATGTGGCCGCTATGCCGATCGATGAATTGGTGCCCTTGGCTGCCGAAGCGGGTTTCGCAGGTCTTTCGATGCGTGCCTCCGCTGTCTCCGTGGATACACCAGAGCCGCGCATCCATGAAATTCGGGCACTGCTCGACAGGTATGGCCTCTCTGCTTCAATGGTGATGGGCAATGTGCCACTAGCCGCAAACTCGCCCGACGCGCCTTCCTGTCTGCGAAACATCACGCCTCATCTTGAGCTTGCAGAAATACTTGGTGCGGCATTAGTCAGAGTCATGATCCAAACCGCAGCAGATATCCCTTTCGTTCAGCGCGCTGCCGACGAAGCGGGCGAGCGAGGTGTCGTGCTGGCGCAGCAGACCCATTGGGGTACGCTCGCGGAGACCGTCGACGAGACACTGGATCTCATGTCGCGTATTGACCGGCCAAGTTTCGGCGTGACGTTTGAACCCGCAAACCTGCTCGCCTGCGGTAATAATTACGGTCCGGACGCCGTGCGACGCCTCATGCCATACCTAGTCAATTTTTATTTTCAGAATATCCGCCTCGACCCTTCGGGGGCTCACACTTTCATGACACGGACACGCGGCCCGGTTTCCCTATATTACCTTCCGCTGGACGATCCGTCGGGGATTGAGATTTCTCCTCTGATCGACGTTCTACGAGAGTGTGACTACGCCGGTTGGGTCTCGGTTCATCAGCCTCTTCGCGACGGTCAATCTGTTGTAGACGCGCTCGCCGAAGCCGCCCGCGTATTCCTTCCGCTCGTCGCCTAGGCTTGCCAATTTAGATCATCCTTTAACGGAGCAGCCGCTCCGCGGTCCAAAATGGAGGAAAGAGGTATGGCTAACAGCGAAGCATATGAAAATGGACAGCAGGTTCGTCGCGAAATGATGGGCGACGAACTCGTCGAGAAACTCGCCAACACCGTCTACGCCGACCCGACGATGAAGAAGTTCGGCGATTACGCCACGGAAGCGGTCTTCGGACTGCTCTGGACCCGCGAAGGCCTCGACCGCAAGACCCGCGCTATGATTTGTGTGATTTCAGATACCTGCCTTCACTGCTGGCCCGAACTGGAGTTGCATATCCGCTTTGCCCGCCGCGTGGGTTGGACCGAGGACGAGATTACCGAAGCGCTCCTCCATGTCGGTGGCTATATCGGGGTCCCGACCATCCGCGAGGCTTTCATAATCGCCGGCAAGGTATTCAAGGAAATAAACGAAGACGAAAGCGCCTAAGGCAAGGTTATCGGCCCACGCGCTCCGCCACTGCAAGCGTTCGGTGCATGGAGCGCAGTACCGGCTTCTCAATTAGCTTGCCGTCGACAACAACGAGGCCTGTCTCAGCGTTCGCGAAGGCGTCTACGATCTTCTGGGCATGAGCGACCTCATCAGCGCTCGGGGAGAAGACCTCGTTCAACATCGAAATTTGCTTCGGATGAATGGACCCCTTTCCGGAAAACCCAAGATCACGCGCCGCTTCTGCTTCCCTGCGCATACCACTTAGGTCTTCCAAATCGAGGTAGGGCACATCTATGACGTCGACTTCGGCTCCAGCCGCCGCATGGACGACCCGGGAACGCGCATAGAGTAGATTGAGCCAATCATTACGCGCGCGCAATTCTGCGGCCATGTCAACGCCTCCGAAGAACATTGCATCGAGACGGTCGCTCGCCTGCGCGATTTCATATGCCGCCTCGAGGCCGTGATTCGTCTCGATAATTACATGAAGCCGGATTTCTACATCATTCTCGTCGAATAACTCGTCGAGCGCCCGAATTTCATCGGGCGACTTCACCTTGGGCAGCATGATAGCAGGCGGGCGATTTGGGCCGGCGACAATGGCTTGCAGGTCCGCCATACCCTCGGGCGTACGTGTGCAATTGATACGAACCATCCGTTCAACATTATCGTCGGCCTGCTCTTCCGCGAACAAGGCCATGGTACGCTCACGTGAGATATCCTTGTGCTGGGGAGCAATTGCATCTTCCAAATCGATACACACGATATCGGCACCAGACTTCAGAGCTTTTGGAAACATTTCAGGCTGCAGGCCGGGCGCGAAGATGAAACTACGGCGTGCCTGAAATTTTTTTTCTTCTGGCATCATTATTCACTTCGTTGGTGATCAGACGGCTTCTAAGTATCCCGAACGGAAGGATGGAACAATTCCTCAGAAGGAACCGCCTTAGGAATTAGCGGCTGGTTGGCGATATTTCCGATTAAATCGCTCTAAATCTATTCGGTTCGATTGAACTCCGGAGGGCCAAGGGTTGGTGCCGAACTCATGCGTGCTCCTCTCAAAAGAAAACCGCCCTAAGGGCATCATCGTAAAACCGTAGTCAACGTACGCTTCGTCCGCCTGCGCACGGGCGTCGTCCCACATGATCATCAGGGCTTGTGGCAGATCAGAGATATCGCTCCCCAGCGCATCACGAAAGGCCAAAACATGCGGAAATTATGATCGACACCATCGCGACGGGGGCGGCACCATCCCGACCTCGAGCGCTCGCAGATCAAAGCTCGGCGGCGTTCTCGACCAGTCCCATCAAGAACGGGATATGGCGGTTATATCGGTCAAGAGCGATGAACAGTTCGGTTATCTACTTAATCTTTCTCGATGGGCAAGGTTTCGTCGGTCGCCCACTGGCTCATTGAATCGTCATAAACAGTCAGATCTTCATAACCGAGCTGATGCAACAGAAACGCATCAAGGGTCGCGGCGATACCTCCACCACAATAATTGATGATGCGCTGTTCGCGTTTCGCCCCCACCGCATCGAACGCTTCCTGGACCGCATCCAGTGAAATAAAAGTTTTATCCTCTGGGTTCGAAAGTGAATGAGCGGGGACATTCACGCTGCCCGGTATGCGACCCGGCCGGCCATAGCGCGGGTTCTGACCACTGTGGAGATCAGGCGTCAAAGCGTTAAGCGTGCAGACAGAGGTGTCTCCGATGGCTGCCATAACTTCATCTTTGCCGACGAAGAGTATAGGTCGAGGCATCGGTACAAATTGAGCTGCCGAATAGTCGCTGCTACCGCTCTCCGTGGCCCGCGCCTCCTGTTCCCATTTTTCCCAACCGCCGTTCAATATTGCGGCATTGTCAAAACCCACGGAGCGTAGCATCCACCATATACGTGTCGCCCACTGCATGCCCCCCCGACTATAGAGAACAAGCCGAAACCCGTTGCCAATCCCTTTGGCGGCGAACCGCTGCGCAAGATCATCATAGGCCGGCATGGTGAACCGATACGGACTGTCAGGATTGGATAACTCGCTCTGAAGATCAAGATAAGCGGCACCCGCGATATGCCCGCTTTCATAGTCAGGCCGACCACTCTCCACGATATAAGGCCGGTGCGGATCATCATCCGTATAACGGAGGTATGTCGTGCATTCAAAAACACGAACGCTGTCATCTTGCAGATGAGCCGCCAGCCAATCGGTCTCAACCACTGCCTCGGGATATTTCCAGTTTGTCATTTTTTGCCCTTCGTATTTTGCTGATCATCTTGAGAAGGCCGTCCTGCCCGCTACTTTGCAAGACGAATATTGGGAGAGAAATAGATGGAATTCGAGACGATCCGAATCGAGGGCGACGGGCCTGTCCGCCACCTGATCTTGAACCGGCCGCATGTCCACAACGCGGTCAACAGGCAGTTCGTCTCGGATATGAACGCTGCCCTCTGGGAGCTGGATCGCATCAAGGGGCTCCGGGTCGTCATTCTACGCGGCGAGGGAAAGAGCTTCTGCTCCGGCGCGGACCTTAAGGATCGTCCATTCAACGAGCCGGCAACGTCGACCGTCACCCGCTCTAAAGACAGCACTCATATGGTCGATATACTGGCCAGTCTCAGCCCAATAACCATTGCATGCATTCATAATTATTGCATCGGCGGCGGCGCGGTATTGCCCGCCTTCTGTGATTTCCGGATAGCTGCCAAGAGCACAAAACTGACAATCAACGAGATCAGCATCGGCGTGAACCTGGGCTGGAACTCCATTCCACCGGTCATGCAACTCGTTGGCGCGGCGCGCGCCAAGGAGATGATCATTCTCGGTCGCACCTATGGAGCGGATCAATTGCTGGAGATCGGCTATGTCAACGAGGTGGTCAAGGATGATGACCTAATTGCGGCCGGAGAACGTCTTGCCGCCCATATCTGTCGCCAGCCGCCGATGCCGGTCTGGTCAACCAAAGCCTCCATTAACGCGTATGCACGCGCGCTCGATGGCTCCATACAACATCTTGATCACCTGGCGATGGCCTTCATGGGAAAGAGCCCCAATACCCCGATCGCGCGAAAGACCTACTTCGACAAGTCTACGCCCGAGTACGTTGACGAATAGAATACGAAGCGGAACGAAACATGTCAGAAAATGCAGACTATGTTGTAATCGGTGCAGGTTCGGCGGGTTGCGTTATTGCCAATCGGCTCAGCGAAGACCCGAAAGTCAAAGTCGTCCTGCTCGAGGCAGGTCCTCGCGACTGGCACCCGATGATTCATATTCCAGCGGGCATTCGTTCGCTCCTTGAGAACCCGCGCGTTAACTGGAACTACAGTAGCGAACCCGAGGAAGGCAGTGGTGGACGGCGAATACATTGGCCGCGCGGAAGGGTCCTTGGCGGCTCCAGTTCGATCAACGGCATGCTTTACGTGCGGGGTAATCCAGCTGACTATGACGGGTGGGCACAGCGAGGCTGCAAGGACTGGGGCTACGAACAAGTCCTCCCATACTTCATGAAGTCCGAGGATTTCCGCGGCGCGGACGCCGATGATGAGTATCGCAGTCGAGGTGGTCCACTAGTTGTGGAGGACTACCGCACGGTCCTTCCAATCACCGATCGTTTCGTCCAGGCGGCGCAGCAGGCGGGCTACCCTCTGACAAAAGATTACAACGGAGCAGAACAGGAAGGCGTCGCTTACTCGCAGATGACCCGCGACCACCGCTTCCGCGCCTCAACGGCGCAAACCTTCCTGGCTCAGGCAAAAGGTCGACCGAACCTCGAGGTCAAAACGGAGGCGCAAACCGGGCAGCTCTTATTTGAGGGAACAAAATGCGTTGGTGCCTCATATCGGCGCGGCGGGCGTGATCAGGAAGTCCGCGCGGCACGGGAAGTCATCGTCTCAGCCGGTGCGGTCAACTCGCCCCATATTTTACAAATTTCGGGGATTGGCCCGGCAGCTCATCTGCAATCAATTGGCGTCGACGTCCTGCATGATGCACCCGGCGTTGGCCACAACCTCAGCGACCATTACGTCGTTCGCATCTCGCATCGCATCAGGGACCATATCACCATCAACGAACTCGCGCGCGGGCCACGCTTGGTACGTGAAATATTCAAGTACGCGGTCAAGGGCACAGGCGCACTCACCATGGGCGTTACGGCAGCTATGGTGTTCTGTCGCAGCCGCGAAGGACTGAGCAGTCCCGACCTGCAACTGCTGTACACGCCAACCAGCTATACCGGCCGTGTCATCGGAGACCTCGAGAAGAAGCCTGGGATTTCGGTTGCCGTTTGTCCGGTGCGTCCAGAAAGCCGCGGTACGATCATGGCGGAAAGCGCCGACCCAATGGCGCGCCCTGTTATTCGCCCGAACTATCTCACGGCGGAGAGTGATTCCCACGTACTATTTTCAGGCATCCAGCAGACGAACAAAATACTCTCATCACCTGCGATCGCGGAGGTCAGTCTGGGTGAAACCGAACCCGGACGCGAAATTGCGACGGTCGAGGAGGCGAAACAGTTCGCCCAAAATTCGGGAGCAACCATCTATCATCCGGTCGGTACCTGTAAGATGGGCGAAGATGCCATGTCAGTGGTTGATTCGCGCCTCAAGGTGAACGGTGTCGAAGGCCTTCGGGTTGCAGACGCTTCCGTTATGCCAACCGTCACGACCGGCAACACCAACGCACCTACGATCATGATTGGCGAAAAAGCCGCTGATATGATCAAGCAGGATTGGGCTGCTTAATCTCTTTGTCTTTCATTTAGGAGCTATATCTTGAGCACCTTCTATATGGTCGAAATGCATTACCCGCTCGACGATGATCGGGGAAAATTCAACGCGTTCTATGACAAGCACATCAGCATGCTGCTCTCCATTGACGGGTTTCTGTCGGCTCAACGCTATGAATGCACACATGCAGCAACCTCCCCATTCCTTGCCGTGTACAAGCAGCGCGACGCGGGCGTCCTCACGAGCGAGAACTACACCTCACGCGCGGGACGCGATTCGGTCGACCCCGTCTTCAAGGCGAAGATGACGAACTGGCACCGAAATCTGGTGGAAGGTGATATCTCGGACATGGATTTAGACGATACCGGATGGTTGGTCCTGATCGACAGGGAATCCGACGATGCACCCGCCCTACCGGCCGAATTTACATCGCTAGAGATCGTCGGACTTGACGCCACTATCGCGGAACGAGGCGTCTTGGTCGGTCAAAGTGGCAAGCCGCAAATCCCAGATGCGCAGGACGGCTGGACAGTCAGGACCTTCCGTCCAGTTCATCAACCACGCTACCCAGAGTAAATCAGCGCGCACTTAGGCCGGCAAACTTAAAATGCAGTAAACATGCCTGTTTAAAGGCGATGGACCGCAGCGACCGTTCCTACCAGAAATGAACTGCGCGGTTGATGATTATGCAAGGTTTCGGGGTCAGATGCCTTTGGGTACCAATGACATTAGTCACGTTCTCCAACTTCGATCCGAGCCGATCTGCGGAGGAAATGGCCATTTTCCATTTCATGCGCAGCATCGGCTCCAGCTACTACATATCCGCCAGCTTCATCGTCGTCTTTCACAC
>MDSX01011996.1_pt1 | contig 11141 bp, 7 predicted proteins | sample 811141 | NCBI WGS metagenome assembly MDSX01 (sample SAMN05326642, study PRJNA326480) | marine metagenome | isolation source: seawater | place: Atlantic Ocean: South East | collected 2010
TTGCCAGGGCCGCCTTCTTTCCAAAAATGGTTGAGCGGTCCCGGCCAACGCCCATCGGGCAACGTCCGAATGCTCACTTTGGCATCGAGTACGTTTTGCCAAAAGGCTTCGATATCGGCTGCATCCGGCATCAAAGCTCCAAGGCCAATCACTGCAATGGGCTCAAATGGCCCCTGATCAATTCCTTCGCAAGGTTTGCCGTCTTCCGTGGTCAAGGTCATGATCTCACCTCAGTTCATGATGCTCTCCGGCACCATGGTGATGGAATAGCCAGCATCGACGTAGATGCATTGTCCGGTAACCCCAGCTGCGAGTGGACTCGCAAGCCACAAGGTCGCTCCTGCCACGTCATCCTGGCTTACGTTTCTTCGCAGAGGTGCGTTGGCCTCGACGTGGTCGAGAATTCGGTCAAATCCAGGAATCCCACTGGCCGCAATGGTCCGGATAGGGCCGGAAGAAATGGCGTTCACTCGGTGACCCTCGGGGCCGAGATGGCAAGCGAGTTCCCGAGTCCAGCACTCCAACGCCGCCTTGGCCATGGACATGATGCCGTAGCTTGGAACGAAACGATTGGAGGCCGCATAGGTGAGGGTAATGGTGGACGAACCTTCGTTGAGGTAGGGGAGGGCGTGCTTCAAACATCGCTGAAGGGAATTCGCAGAGATGGTCATGGCCGTGTTGATGTCTTCGTCCTCCACGAACAGAATAGGGCGGTCAAAGCACGACCGTGGCGCAAACCCGATGGCATGAACGAGAATGTCTGCCTTTTTGCCCGGGTGTTCGGCGGCAAAGGCTGTGAAAAATTCCTGCGTCGTAGCGTCCGAAGCCACGTCCAACGGATAGAATCCTCCGATGGCCGGGAGTTCATCTTTCAGTTTGAAAACACGGCTCATAAATCGCTTCTGGTACCCCAAATACAAGGTCACACCAGCAGCGGCCAATTGCTTGCAAATTGCCCAAGCAATCGAGTCTTCACTGGCAACACCGAACACAAAAGCCGTTTTCCCATTCAGTCCAAGCATGAAATCCCTCCTTGGGGATTAGGTGTAGTTCGCTACACCTAGCCTTTGAGGGTTGCCTAGAAAATCGTGTCACATCGGCCGAATTCATGACGGTCAGAGAACGGCCGAAATCAACCTTCAAAGGTCGGCGAAGACATCGTCAAATTCGTCGTCTTCATCATCGGAGAAGAGGTCATCCAACTCGGACAGGTCCAAGCCATCATCCTCGTCCTCGGATTCATCCTCCATCTCAACGGGAGGAACATACACGGGTTGAGCATTGGCGCGGCGTCGAAGCGTTCGGGCAAGAGCGACGACGAAGATCAGGCCAAACAAGACTGCAGCGGCGATGCTTCCGTACATGACCACGGTGTCTTTGTCAACTTCTTCCAAACCTCCACCAAGGCCGCCGGCTGAACTGCTCGCCTCGAGTTGGAGGGAAATGGTCACCTCGCTCACTGGAGCGTCGGCGTCGTTTCCACTTTCGGCCTGGAAGACAATTTGGTGGCGGGCGTCTTCAACCACGTCGGAGGGAGCCCGAACCACGAGTTCTCGAACGGTTGAAACGCCGTCTTCAGCGACATCTTCGGCCACGAATGTGCCACCGGGGAACGTGAAGCCAATGGCTTCCAATTCAGCGGCATTGAAGATCGTGATGCTGATTCTATCCTCATCGTTTCCATTGTTTTGGAATTGGAATGAAATGGTCACTTCGTCGCCCTCCGCCATGGTTCGCGTGCTCTGGTCGGAGATGTCCAAATCAACCATGCCGAAGGTGGCGATGCTGAGGTCACCGCTCACGCTTGCGTTGGACGACAGGGCCTCGGGCCAGTCGAGCATACCCACGTTGGTGACGGTCGCAGTGAGGGTGAAATCATAGGACAGTTCCGCTGAAAGTCGGGTCTGTCCGGTGAAGGTGACGGTGAAGTCTTCCTCTTCGTCAGGCCCAAGGTCGAAGGTATCCTCCTCCAACATCATGTCGACTTCAAGACCGTCCCATTCTTTCTCGACGCTGATGGATTCTTGGAACGAGGAGGGGTTCTTCACGGTGCAGGTGATTTCAACCACTGGGTCATTGAGAGGATGGACATCGAGTTCTGGATTTTTTTCGTCGCAATCGATCTCAACGCCGGGAGCAGTGGGGGTTTGGGCAGAAGAGGTCGGGAGAAGGCAACAGAGCATCATCGCTACGACGGCCAATCCCAAAAGGCGCGTGAACTGCATCTCCCTCACGGACACACGTGGTGATTCTCTTTCATCAATGTGATGGGGAGATGTTGTGCGAATCGGTGGTTCTCGAATCCAATTCACTCGCCGTAGACCAAGGCGGGTAATTCCTTGTGCGTGTTCCACATCACGGCCTCATCTATCCCGGCATCCAAGAGTTGCTGTGTGCGCTTTGGAACCGTTTTGGGTCCAAGAACCGCCCCTGGACGGCGTGGGTCATCCATGTAATCCGTCTCAAGAAAAAAACCATTTTTGGCCTCACCGTGGGTTTCGAGCAAACGTTCCAACGCCCCCTTTCCGCACAGCACACTCGGCGTCAGGCCGTGGGTGTTGGATGAACGCACATCTGGAGGAGAATAATGCCGGACCAACTTTCGCAAATCCATGCCTTGACGGAGTGCACGGGCGGCTAAATCCGAGTAGGTGTCATCGCTTTCTCCCTCCACATGGAGTTGGAGGGGAAGGCCTTCTTGAGCGGCCAAGTGCATGGTTTCGTCAAGCAATTCATTGGATAGATTCCACACTTCATCCGAAACCGGCCAGTGGGGTCGACCCACTTCACCAATGGCGTGAGCCTGTCCTTCGTGAACAAAGGCGAGTGCGGCTTCAATGGAATGACGGTAATTCTCAACGGCACGTTCCTTCCCGGCCTCGCCCTCGGCACCGACCCATCGTTCGAACTGATGGGCGAAGGCAGCCGGATGCGGGCCCAAGACGACCCTCACGCCAAGGCCAACCTCTTCTCGAACCGATTGAGCCATCGCCACCGTGTCACGGTAGGCCGTTTGATGGCCCTCGAAGGTCTCGGGGGGCGACGCGAAATCTGGGCAGTGAACCAGCACCACATCCGTGCCGCCGACCCGTTGAAATTGCCTCGCTGCATCCAAAAACAGCCCCCGGCGATTGAGGTGGAAATGGTTGTCGAGAATCGGGCCGTCATAGACCATGGCGTTCCCTCAAATTCGGTCAACGAAAAACCCACGGTCGTTGAACACACCCTTCCAATACACGGCAGCCATGGCCACCATGTTCGGGTGGCGAGCATCGGCCACAATGCACTTGCCGTTCGGCCAAATTTGGACGGTGAGGCTGTGACGGTTGTCGGCGAGGGTGGTGCATCCAAGACGAGCATCAAATTCAGCGGTACCCGATGGGAGTTGTGCTGGAATGGCTTCGAGGTTCACCGCTCGGTCAAACTGGAAGGAGACGACCACCGGGCCCATCTCAGCCACCAGTCCACTGTCGTCCATCCCCATGCGCAAGAGGAGTTCCTTCGCTGCAGCGCGAGCAGCTTCAATTCGATGGGTTCCGTGAACCACGATGCGGCCTTCTTCATCGATCACCAGCGTCGCACGTGGGCGTTCCATGGCTTTGATGACAACACCGCTGTTCCGTTGGCCACCAACCTCGGCGACCACACGGTCGTGGTTAAGCGGCGTTGGGCAAACGAAGCGAACGAGCTGGTTTTCAACGCGAACATCCATCGAACCGCCGACCACGTCATTCCTCCTCCATGTGGGTGGAGTCGGTCGCCGTTGATGAAATCTCCTCCGGATTGGTGTTTGCTTCCAAGGCCGAAACCAGCGCAGGGACGTGGGGTCGGTGAAGCACCAAAAGCAAGGTTGCCTCCTTGCCTTCGGTCTTTCGCAGGGTTGCCAGAGCCCCACGAATGCGTGAGGCGTACCGTGCATCGCGTCGCTGGGCTAATTCAGGGGTGCTCAGCCATTCTGAAAGTTCCCACCAAGCGGCGGTCAAGACCCCTGCGGTGGCGTAGTCAACCGACTGGCCCTTTGGGGGCGGATGTGCCTCGAACAGGTGGCGCTTGACGCTCTTTTTCCATCGCTTCCCGACCCGAACCATCCCGAGCAATTTTTTCCAATGGGAGACCGCTCGGGCCTCTTGCGTCAGGTAATCGCCCCAGTCCTCATCGTCGGCCAGGGGTTCGATGAAAAATACAGGCCGTTCATGGCGGTCAGCATTTCGTTGGAGGCGTCGTGGTTCAGGGTCGGGAAAACGACCGCCCTGGAGGCCCTCAAGGGTCGAAAGCCCTTCGACGTATTTTCCGAAAGCCCCCCCAGAGAGAAGGGCATGGGTGAGATTCACGCCATGAGATTCAGCCTCATCGAGCTCTTCTTGGACCCAAAGGTCAACCACGTCGGGCGATTCGAGAAGCGCCAATCCGTGCCACGTTTCTCGCGGCCTCATGGCGTTGGGGTAGACCACGGTGGGCATGGTTCCATGAACGATCACCGAACCTCCGTCCGGGTCTTCCCAGACCACATCGTTCCACGGCTGTGGAGGCATGCCTCAGCCTCACTGATTGTTAACCCAATCTTGAAGCGATTCGACGTTCCAACCTTGGTCAAAGTAGCCTTGGATTTCTTCTTGCGTCCATTGTGGGAACTGCTGCATGGCACGGGCCATCTCTGGGTCAACGTCCGAAGGGATTTGAGCCAAAACCTTGGATTCAGCGTAGCCTTCGTCTTCGTCTTCGTCCTCGTACTCATCGTCGAGCATGGAGGTTCCACCGCCACGGCGAGCAAGAACGAAGACCAAGGTGCCGAGTACACCGATGACCACGACCAAAATGGCCACGATGAGCAGGAGGTTGGAGGAGTCTTCCTCGGCCTGCACTTTCACGTTGAACACGTGGGCCCATTGGCCTTGGGAACCGTCATAGATGGTCGTGCTGGAGCCATTCAAGCTGATGGTGTAGTACATGCCTGTGGTTTGGGTTGCGAACGGTGCGAGGGTCACCTCGACCCAATCGCTGACCTCTTGAATTTCAAGTTCGGGGGTCGAGACGGTGTCTTCTACCACGGGCGTTCCAGAATCGGTGATGGATTTGATGACCAAGTCGGCGACACCGGCCATGGAGCCCGTGTTCTTGACCTTGATTCGGAGTTTCATGCTTTCACCGACACGTGGGTCATCACTCAACAAGACGTCCTGAATCTCGAAGGTCGCTTTCTCCTCAATGAAGGTGTACTGCGACTTGTGCTGGGCCTGTCCGGAGAAGATGGGCAACACGCTGCCATCCTCCTGCGGACCTCCTCCCAAACGAACGGTGGAACCGGCAGAGTCTGCACCTGAGAGCCAGAACACCAGCGTGGGCTGATTGGCTTCGTTCACCTCAGCATCAAACACCCGAGGTTCGTCTTCCGAAAGCGGCCAGAGGTCAAGGCACGTTGCCGTTGCAAGGTAACCGCCACTGAGTGTGCTCAGCGAGAGGGTTTCAGAGGACGGTTCGAAGCCGAAGTACTCGGCGTATTCGGACCATGGCGTGTAATCGATGGTGTTGCTGTAGAACATCCAGTTCACCTGCAAATCGCCGGGGAACATGGCTTCCTGTTCCTTGATTTGGGCTTGAATGTCCACGCAGTGGTAGTTGGCGGTCGACAAGGTGTTGGCGATGATGCGGTCGTTGGCACCGGCAGGCAGCGCGCCCTTCTCGGCGAGCCAAGTGTTGGACAGCACCTCGGGCGGTGTTCGGTCAACTTTGAGGGTGAATTCACCGCAACCGTACGACGTGGAGGTGGCGCAGAGGGCCGCTGTGAGGTCTTCTGCCCCGGCGGGGAGGTTGATCAGTTGGTAAGTGTAGGTGTATTCATTGGTAAAGACTGGTGCCGTGATGTTGATGTCGAACACGCCACCGGTGAAGGAGTGGGTGATGACTTCCCCTGGCGTGGCGATGTAGCCTTTGTTGAAGTCTTCAGCAGCATCTTGACGCGTGATCTCCATCGTCAACTCAACTTCGGGGTTGATGTAAACGCTGTCAAAGATACCCTGCTTGAAGGCGAATTGACCGGTGAACTGCACGATGTCACCTGCGAAGATGAACCCTTCACGAACATCGCTGGTGAACGGCTCGCTGGCGTCTTCAAACATCGGCGTCACCATGAGGTTGTTCGCCTCGTCCGTGCGGAAGTCCAGCTGGAAGACGTCGCTGTACTGCCAAATCTGGATGTACCGTCCGGGCACACCTGAAAGCATCGTGTAGAGCGGGTTGTCAAGATCCTGCATCTGAAGTTTGGGTTCGATGTCCTTTCCGTCCATGCCGACAATACCCCAATCGATTCGAATCGGGATGTTGAGGATGAAGTCCGACTCAAACGGGTCGATAAGCGCCGTGTTGTCCATGGTCAACATGGAGGGAGCGATGTCGCCGTCGTAGACGATGTCGATGTGAGGGCTGTCGGTCCAAGCGGTTTGATTGCGTGGGAAGTACCAGACGGTCATGTCTTCACTGGTCTTGTCGAGGTTCACTTGGAAGAAGTCAACGTCTCGCCATCCGTTGTCATCGCTGGCCTCGAGAATGAGGTGGTAGGTGTTGCCGGCGTACATGGTTTGGTTCCAGGTACCGTCCCATTGCATTTCGTTGGAATTGAGGAAACCGTTGCCCTTGGAATCCTCGATGAAGAAGTTCCGAATCACGGGTGTTTTCGACGACATTGAAACGTAGGTGACTTGGTCATTATCGAAACCGGGTCCACCGCCATCGATGGGATTGCCGGCGAGGTCGTAGCCTTCAACCCACAAGGAGACCTTGCCTTCGAGACCTTCGTTGGCCAAGTCGTTGTAGTTCCCCGAGTAGTTGGCCGTGGGCGCTTCACCGTCGCCGTTGAGGGTGAGGGTGATGTATTCGTCTGCGTCGGGCAAACCATCACTGTTGGCATCGTGGTCGTTCTCAACCCAAAGGTGGAGGTCGAGGGTTGCGGGCGGGTTGGGAAGATCTTGGCTGGACATGCGGATCTGCTGGTTGGCCTGTGGAACCACCCACGTGTCGTCGAGCAGGGTTCTCCAGTTTGAATCCACGTTGGAATCCGTACCCGGGCTCAGCACTTGAAGGTCGAGGAGGTTGGGCTCGTAGGTGTCGATGGTGATGTCGAACGGAATGGCACAGGTTTCATCGGGGTTGTACAGCGATGGTGGGCAGAGAAGGTCTCCGCCGTCGTAGCCACGGACTGCGAAACGGTAGGTCTCGCTCCCTGCAGCTGCTCCAAGGTCAACGTTCCAGTTGAAATCTCCGCCAATCACACCTGAGCGGTTCGCCACTTCTTCCCACTCGATGGTGATGTTTCCATCGGTGGAATTGACGTGCTTCAACTCAAGGACAAGGAAATACGAACTGGGGTCGGGAGCCTCGTTCAAATCCTCCAAACGAATTTGTCCGATGAGGTTGATGTCTTGGCCCGACTCAGCCCCGGTCAGATCTTGCGGTGAACCAATGCTGTTCTGCAACTCAAACGAGGTAAGGCCTGCATCGTTTTCAACGGCGTTGCCCATGGTTGGCTCAAGCAAGACCGCATCAGGCAAACCGTTGACACCGCTCGTGGTGGTCAAACCTGCGTACATTCGGACCGCTGGCGTATCATCCCAAGTGGGGTTCACCCGGAAGTGCCAGGTGATTTCCTTCCCGTTGGCAATATCGGCGACCGAGGAAGTGGATTCAAGTTGAACATGGTTGTGTTCGTCGCTGGCTTCGCTGAAGGACATAAACTCGCTCCAAGAGAACTTGATGTAGCCGGATTCGGATTCAAAGGTGAGCCATGCTTCGGAAAGCGAGCCTCCCGTCACCGGGTCAACAGCGTGGGTCGTGACCACTTCGTAGATGTCACCGTTGGGGTAGAGACCAACAGGGTTGTCGGTCAAGGAAAGCGTGTTGCTGTAACCTGTGCTGGATGAAACACTCAAATCGCTGAGGGTCACACCGCCACCGGTGTCTGAATACACAGCCACGGGGACGCTGGCGGTTGCACCGCCAGTCCACAGCGCAATGCCTTGGTTTAATTCAATGTCCAAACCATCGCCCGAGTTGAGCACGGTGGAGTAATCGTAGACGATGTCCAAGTCAACCAGGTCAAGGGTCGTGCCGGAGGAAGCGTTTGGTGAGTCCACCATGAATCGGAACATGACCCAGTAGCGTCCAAATTCATCTTGGTGAGTTCCGGCCACGGAGGGGTTGGTGAGCAAACTGTTCAAGGCACCCTTGAAGTCCATGGGCTGGTCAAGCATTTCCTGAACAAGCAAGGTGCTGTTGGGCATGTCGCCCAACACAACGGATTGTGAACCTGCCATCAGCGTCAGCTCGAACCCTTCGGTTTGATCGCTGTTTGAGCGAATGGAAATTTGGTCCATACCGAAATCTGCCGAGGCAACTTCAGCGCCCTCCGGGAGCATGAAGAAACCGCCGGTTGCCTGACCACTGACACCCAACGTGAGGGTGGCGTCGTCCGCTGCGTAGTTGATGTTGTCAACGGTGCCGGAGACGAACGTTGTTTGTCGGCCAAACATATCGAAGGCCGGTTCGGTGAATCCGTAGTCAACGTCTCCATCGTCGGCCACGTCGATGCGCAGATGGCTGGCGTGGTGTCCGAATTCAAGGTCGAACCAGATGCCTCCCACGTCGCAGGGGCCTTGGTAGGACGTCACGGAATTGAACCCAAAGATTGGGTCGTCAAAGGTGGTTTTCACTCCGTCCTGCACGGCGACGCTGGCCGCAAGGCCAGTCGGCGTGATTTCGATGGAGGGTGATTCGGTACAGTCGTCTTGGATCATGGGCGTGACGGAGGTGATTGGATAGCTGAACTTGCTGCGTTCCAACGTTGGACTGTAAGCATCCCGCTGGATGTGAGGTGTGTAAATCATGGGTTCGCCTCCACCGAGGGTGGTCCAAACGCCGTTGTCGATTTGCTGCGGTCCAATGGCCGTGAAGTTAAATCCGGTTCCAACACGGGAACCAATGCTAAACCCGTGGAAGATGGGCGTCGAGAGCCGGTCGGGGCCTGAATCAAAATTGAATTTGAGGTTCACGTTACGGTAGTCCGCCGTATCGATGTTCCAAAGTTCGATGATGTCCCCCGAGAGTCCGGTCATCATGGAACCGTCCTTGCCCATGACGGGGTTGTTGTTGGTGTCAAGGACGTCAACCGTGAGGGTCGCCGTGAGGGACGTCTCGGATTCCAGGGCGAGAATGCCGTATCCATTGGGATGGTTTTCACCGCCGAGGGTGGAAGGCGTCATGCCACGGACGGTCATGCTGGCCGACTGTGGAAGAAGGTCGCCAAGACGGAAATTGTCAACGTACCATCCCGACATGTTGTCATCGATGTTAGCGGCAGGACGGCTCGTGTGGTCCATCACGAAGCGAATTTGGACGTATTCGTCGATGTAGTCGTTCAAATCAACGGCGATGGTGGCCCATCCCGTTGGGTTTTGAGCGGTCGTGGAAGAACCAGCGAGGCCCCAGTTCCAAGGCTGGGTGCCGTTTCGCAATCCTGCACAGCCGCTGGAGATCTTTCCATCCCATTGTGAGCCTTGTGCACCGCCGCCACCCTGGGCGTAGTTGGTGCCCATCGACAACCCTGTGCTGGCTTGTTGATTGATCGAGATGTAATCAAAACCTGAGTTGTCGGGGGGGAAGCCGGGGTTGGGTGAGGAACGTATTTCGAGGTAGGCGCAGTCTGAAAACCGCTTGCTGTTGGGTTGGGACCCGGTGGAGGTTTCGAGGTTATGCCATGAGTCAAAGTATGCCGTCTTGTCCTTGAGCAAAGGATCAACGAAAAGTTCAGCACTGTTCATCGCGACAATGAACGGCAGGTAGGAGGGAGGGGAATTCCCATCGTCGTTGTCATCGGTGTAGTTGTTGTCGGCAAGGTTGGTACCCCAGCATTCTTGGCCGGAGGAACAGCCCGCAGGCACGTCGGTTGCGGAAAGGGAACCGTGCTCCCATCCAATGCCGCTGGAAGGCATGAGGCCTGGTTCGGTTGAATCGGAGAAACCCGCCGCGGTCCCTTCAAAGTCCGTCAAGAAGCCCTCGGCAGCCAATGACACAGGAATGGCTTGGCTTCCATCTTCAAAATTGAACAAAGATGCGTCGGAAAAATTGGTGAACTCATTGTTGTAATCGGGATCCCATACTCGTTCACCAGAACCATAACCAACATCGATTTCTGTATCCACTCGGGAGTTCGCACCGTGTTCGGCCATGTTGGTGGAGACCGTCATGGATGCTCCAGTGACCGTTTCTCCATCGGGAAGATGGATGACGCCATCGACCAAATTTTGGAGGTCGTTGCCATCCCGTATCTCGATATCGACGCTCGTGCTTCCATCGCCGAACGTGGTAACGTTGGCCGAGGCAAACGGGGCAAGAAGCATCAACAACATCAAGAAAATTGGCTTCGTTTTCGGGTGTGTTTCCTTTGACATGGTGTCACCTGCACCTCGGCGAGGGTTTAACCCCCTAAAATCTCGTCGCTTACCCGACTCGGTGGCTTATTCGCTTGGTTGCCCTCCATGCTGTGAACATGAGTTATGAGGGTGAACTGCTTGGAGCCACCATGGAGCCATATTCAACGGAACCTGTGACCCTCATCGAAGAGGTCTTTCCTCAAGACACCAACGCCTACAACACCTTGTTCGGTGGACGATTGCTGTCGTTGATGGACAAAGCCGGTGGTATCGCGTGTGCAAAATTCGCCCATCGTGAGTTCGTCACTATCTCCATCGACACCCTGACCTTCATTGCCCCAGCCCGACAAGGCGACCTTCTCGAAGTGTCCGGCCAGGTGGTGTACACCAGCAGCCATACGGCCTGCACCAAGGTAACCGCCTACACCATGAGCAAGGCCACGTGGGAAAAGAGCATCATTTGCGAGGGTTACTTTTTCTTCGTGGCCATCGATTCAATGATGCGCCCCATTCCGGTTCCTCAATTCACCCCAGAGAGCGATGAGGAGCAGGTCGAGTGGGAGAAGGCGAAGGCCATTCGGGACAACATGCTTGCCCAAAAAGCGAAACGAGAAGCTTGAGCACCCATTGCTTCTTCAAGCGAGGCCAACTCGGCGAAGCATGGTCGTCTTGAACATCGCCGTCATCGGTTCGGATGAACTCGCCCGAAGCATTGCGAAA
>MDSX01097766.1_pt1 | contig 11134 bp, 11 predicted proteins | sample 811141 | NCBI WGS metagenome assembly MDSX01 (sample SAMN05326642, study PRJNA326480) | marine metagenome | isolation source: seawater | place: Atlantic Ocean: South East | collected 2010
TATCTACCACTTTTATCTGGAAACTGATAAAAGGAACAGTGGTAATTCCACTTCCCAATGGTAATAAGGATAAAGATGCTACAATGGGCAATCCGCAGTTTACCACCTAAGTTCGTTAATGACAAGAATATGGTGGGGCTTCAACGACTGAACGGGTATGGACTGGTAGTGATTTTGTCAATCACAGTGACTGGTTTAAGATACAGTCTGGCCTGTAGGGAAACCTATGGGGTGGCGTTCTGGGTTTTACGCCTCCGTGGGGGAGAATTCTCCAGCCACTAAAAATAATAAAAAACAAATTATGATTAAATAAAAATATATTATTTTTGTAAAATAAATAATATTTTTTTCTATTATAATGAAGTTAAATCGTGCTAAATTGATTACCAGTTTATGTGATATAACGACTATAAATTTATTAAAAAAAAGAGAATTGAATAATATTTATAAAAATAAAACAATTACTTTTTGGAATAATTTATTATGGGAAAAAATATTAGAACATAAATCAATAAATGGTTCAGGAATAGATTTAAATGAATTTTATAATTTTTGTGGGTATTATTGTGACAAAGAAAAATGTAATAAAATTTTTAATATGATAAATGATAATTCAAGAATTATATTATTTTCAGAATTTGAAGATTTTTTGTTACATATAGATGATAAAGATTATTATAATATAATTAATTGTTTAGAATTAGAAGAATTTGAAAAAGTAGAAAAAGTAGAAAAAGTAGAAAAAGTAGAAAAAGTAGAAAAAGTAGAAAAAGTAGAAAAAGTAGAAAAAAATAAAAAACTTAAAATAAATTTACAAGAAATGGTATTAAATAATGAAATAACATATGATGATGTTCCTAATGTAAAAAGAATTCCAACACCAATACCAAGAAATAGTGATAAAAAATTAGAAAAAAAAAATTCAAATTTTAAATCAATTATAGAAAATAAAGAAAATAATTTAATTTTATTTTATAACAAAATAAAGTCTATTTTTATAAATATGTTTTATAACAAAATAAAGTCTATTTATAAAAACATATTTTATTAATTAGTTAATTAAATAATATATTTTTAAAAATATATTATTTAATAAATGCATTGAGTGGGATTTGAACCCACGAGGCTTTCGCCATACGAACTTGAGTCGTACCCCTTAGACCGCTCGGGCATCAATGCTAAATAAAAAATATACATATAATATTTAATAACTCTTTGCATAATGCATATATTAAATTATTAATGTATACATAAATACATGTATAATCTTTAAATCATTTAATAAATCATTTAATAAATCATTTAATAAATCATTTAATAAATCATTTAATAAATTAATTTATAATAACTTGGTACTATTAAAGATCCAAAAATAGAAGTTAAATATAATCTTTTTACATTTTTTTTTGAAAAGTTAGCATAAATATTACTTAAATCCATTGTTTTATTTGTTGAAATATATATCCAAAAATACTTTAAAAATAATGATAAAAAACAATTATAGTAATTTACATTATTAGGAGGATTAAAATATATATAAATACATGGAACACTATGTAATATAAAGTTGCCAATATGAAATTCTATAAAATTAATATTTATTTTTTTTCTTATTTTTACATATGCATTTTTATCATATAAAATTGCACTATGAACTGTAAAAAAAATAGACCAACTCCAACATGTAGTTATTGCATATAAATTATAGAATTCATTATAATAAATACAAAATAATAAACTAATTATATTATAATGTGTAAAACAATTTAATTTAAAATTTTTATTATTTATTTTAACCATATTTAATATAATAAATATTAAAATTGATATTTTTTTATATATATTATTAAAATAATAATATATATAAAAATGTCTAATAAGAAAGAGCCAATTATTATTTCTTTTGATGGAAATATTGGCTCTGGTAAATCTACTATAATTCATTATTTTGAAAACCATTTTCCTAAATTTTGTAATCTTAAAACATATCATTATAAAATTTGTTTCTTAGATGAACCTGTAAATCAATGGGAATCAATAATCGATATGAATGATGGAAAAAATATTATTCAAAAATTTTATAATAATAATAAAGATTATTCATTTCAATTTCAAATGATGGCTTATATTAGTCGTCTTAGTTTACTTAGAAATGCATTAAAAGAAGATTATGATATTATTTTTACAGAACGCTCTATTTATACAGATAAAAATGTATTTGCACAAATGCTTTATGATTATAGAAAAATGAGTAATACCGAATTTCTTATTTATTCAAAATGGTTTAATGAATTTAGTGATGTAATTGAAAATATTAAAACTGTTTACATTCGAACATTACCAGAGATTTGTGAAAAACGAGTTTTAAAACGTGCCAGACCTGGTGAAAATATTCCTTTATTATATTTAAAAGATTGTCATCATTATCATGACATTTGGTTAAATAATCCAGAACAAATTGAAACAGGTAAAGTTTTAATAATTGATGGTAATGAAGAAACAAATACGAGTGTATTTATTGAAAATAATTATTATAATGAATTGATGGAAAAAGTTTATAAATTTATGAACTAATGAAATCTAGGTTTCCTTATATAATCCTTCCTAAAATATTATTTTTTTATAATTTTTTTAAAAATAATTTTTAAAAATAATTTAAAAGCAATTTGATTTATAAAAATATTGTATAATGAGTGAAGATTCTAACGTAGAAACATTTGCTTTTCAGGCTGAAATTAATCAACTTATGTCGCTTATTATTAATACATTTTATTCAAATAAAGAAATTTTTTTACGTGAACTAATTTCAAATTCATCTGATGCATTAGATAAAATTCGGCATCAATCACTAACTGATAAATCAGTTCTAGATTCTAATTCTGATTTATATATTCGTCTTATTCCTGATAAAACTAATAATACTTTAACTATTGTAGATTCGGGTATTGGTATGACAAAAGCAGAAATGATTACAAATCTTGGAACTATTGCTCAATCGGGTACAAAGGGATTTATGGAAGCAATGCAGGCAAATAATGATATTAATATGATTGGGCAGTTTGGTGTTGGATTTTATTCGGCATATTTAGCAGCAGATCGTGTAGTAGTTACTTCTAAACATAATGATGATGAACAATATGTATGGGAATCGAGTGCAGGTGGTTCATTTACAGTAAAAAAAGATGATTCAGGTGAAGATCTTGGACGGGGTACAAAAATTACATGTCATTTAAAAGAAGATCAACATGAATATTTAGAAGAACAGCGTTTAAAAGATCTTGTTAAAAAACATTCAGAATTTATTAATTATCCAATTAGCCTTTATGTAGAAAAAACAACTACAAAAGAAGTAGAAGAAGAGAAAGAAGAAGACGAAGAAAATGAAGAAACTTGTGAAAAATGTGAAAATAAAGACGAGGATGAACCAAAAATTGAAGAAGTTGATGAAGAAAAAAATACTGATTCAAAAGAAAAACCTAAAAAAACTATAACAGAGGTGCATCATGAATATGAATTAGTAAATAAACAAAAGCCTATTTGGACAAGAAAGGCAGAAGAAATAAGTGCTGAAGAATATGGATCATTTTATAAATCATTAAGCAATGATTGGGAAGATCATCTAGCAGTAAAGCATTTTTCAGTTGAAGGACAACTAGAATTTACATCACTATTATTTGTTCCAAAACGTGCACCATTTGATTTATTTGAACCAAAAACAAAAAAATCGGGAAATATTAAGCTTTATGTGCGTCGTGTATATATTACTGATAATTGTGAAGATTTAATTCCAGATTGGTTAAGTTTTGTAAAGGGTGTTGTAGATTCTGAAGATCTTCCATTAAATATTTCTCGTGAAATGCTACAGCAAAATAAAATTCTTAAAGTAATTAAGAAAAATCTTGTCAAAAAATGCATTGAATTATTTGGAGAAATTAAAGAAAATAAAGACGATTTTCAAAAATTTTATGAGCAATTTGGTAAAAATATTAAATTAGGTATTCATGAAGATTCTGCCAATAAGGAAAAACTTTCTGATTTACTTATGTTTTATTCTACAAAGTCTGGTGATAATATGGTAACATTTAAAGAATATATTGAAAATATGCAAGAATCGCAAAATTCTATTTATTATATTACAGGAGAAAGCAAGAAAGCTGTAGAAAACTCTCCATTTATTGAAAAATGTAAAAAACGTAATTATGAAGTTCTTTATTTAACAGATCCTATTGATGAATATTGTGTTCAACAACTTAAGGAATTTGATGGAAAGTCACTTGTGTGTGTAACAAAAGAAGGACTTAAATTTGATGAAACCGAAGAAGAACAAAAATGCTGGGAACAATTAGTAAATGAATTTAAACCATTAACTGATAAAATTAAAACATTATTAAGTGACAAAGTAGAAAAAGTTGTATTAAGCGAACGTGTTGTAGATTCTCCTTGTGTATTAGTAACGGGTGAATATGGGTGGTCAGCTAATATGGAGCGGATTATGAAAGCCCAGGCACTTCGTGATTCAAATATGAGTTCTTATATGATGTCTAAGAAAACAATGGAAATTAATCCATCACATACTATTATTAAAGCATTAAAAGAGCGTCATACTAAAGATGAAAATGATAGTACATTAAAAGATCTTGTACATCTTTTATTTGAATCATCATTAATTAATAGTGGATTTAGTATTGAAGAACCAGCTACATTTGTAAATCGTATTAATCGCATGATTAAATTAGGTCTTTCACTTGATGATGAAGAAGAGGATCAACTAGAAGAAGAACTTGTTCCATTAGAAGAAGATAAAAAAGATAATGACGAAGAAGAATCAAAAATGGAAGAAGTGGACTAATATGAATAATGAAACCTAGGTTTCCTTATGATCCTTCCTATTAATAATATTATTTAGATTATATTAATAATATTATTATATTATAAATGGCAAAGAAAAATAATAAAAAAATGTAAAAATATATAAAAAAATGTAAAAATATATAAAAAAACTCAACAAAATATTATTAGGAAGGATCTTAAGGAAACCTAGGTTTCCTTACCATATTCAAGAAATACTACTTAATCGTGTATTAGGAATTAATAGTACATTTAATCTATTATATAATACATAATTCAATTGAAATACATGATTACTATATGCATTAAATATTCTATTTTCGTAATCATATAATAAAACAGATATTTTATCTAAATTTTTATGTAATTCATTATGAAGAAATAATTTTTCCGTTAATATAGATTGATATTTTATAAATAATTTATAAATATGTATTACTTCTTTTTGATTATTAGAAAGATAAGTTAATAAACTAAATGGTACATTAATATCAATGTTTAATTTATTGTTAAAATCAATAATATAATTATTAATTTTATTATTAACTATTAAATTTAATTTATTATTTAGTTTTTCCATATAAAAGTCTTTTCTTATAAAATATAAAATATGATTTTGCAAATCATATGGTAGTTTATTATAAATATTATTTAAATATTTTCTTTTTTTATAACCTCGATAAATTGATTGAATTGTTATAGCATAATTATTATGATAATAATTCATATGAAATATACAATATTTTTTATTATTTATAATAAATATTTTTTTAGATTTATTTAAACAAATTTTGTTGTTAGTAATATTTTTACATTGACATCGTTGTATTTTCATTATAATTAAATCTATAATTTTAATATATATATTAAAACTATAATGATAAATATCAATTTTATATATTTATTATATAAATAATAAATATATAATATATTTTATTTACAATGAAACATGTATCAAGATTGTAATATAATCAATGCTTCAAAAAAACATAAATTTACTTTTATTATGTTACATCCAATGCAGTGTGATTCTAAATATTTTTATAATTTTTTAAATTATTTTGAAAAAATAAAAAAAATAAAATTTATTTTTGAATCTATTAAATTTATTTTTCCTGAAGCATCACTTATGGATATAGATTATCCAAATAATAAACAATATAATATTCAATCTTGGTATAATTATTATACTTGTTATAATAATATTAATAAAATAGATAAAATAAATATTGAAGATTTTGAGAATTCAACAAATCGTATTATAAATATTATATACAATGAAGCATTTATATTAAATAGTTTTAAAAATATTTATTTAATAGGTGTCTCTCAGGGGGGAACATTAATATTTAATGTTTTAAATAAATTGCCAAGAAATATTGGAGGATTATTTATTATTAAATCAATTTATATGGATAAATATATAAAATTAAAAAAAAATGTAAAAACTCCTATTTTTATTTTTAGTGGAAATAATGATGAAGTATATAATATTAAATTGCAAAAATTGTGTTTTGAAAAATTAAAAAAAAGAAAATATAATATAAAATGGACAATAATAAATGATTTAGATCATCATAAAAAAAGTAATAAAGAATATAAATTTATTATATGTAATTTTTATAAAAATCTATTTTCTATTAAATTGTGATTTATAAAAACTTAATTTACTATATTAAATAATATTTAGTATATATAAGTTAAAATTTATAATTATGTCAAAAAAATGCAAAACATTATTAATTAAATACCAATTATTTACAAGAGAAGATGCAAAAGAATGGATAGTTGCTAATCATCCAGATAAAAAAGACCATCCAAAAAAAGATGCAAATTTAGATCCAGAAGATTATAAAAAAGACATGCCACTAATAAAAGAATGTATTACAGATGAAAATATATTTGATAATTTGACAGGTAAAAAAATAAAAGTAACAAAAAAAAATCGTGCTAAAATTTTTAGTTGTATGCGTAAAACAGCTAATTTTAGTAAAATATCCAATTATCATAAATTTGATAAAAGTAGTTTTAGTCCACAAAAATTTTTGGATGATGTTGGCGATGCATCTCCTAAGATTATTCAATTAATGAAAAATATAGAACATTTAGACTCATTAGACCAAAAAAATCATGGCCATAAATTCAAACATTTTATTTTTTCCGACGTAAAAGAAGGAGGTCATGGTGCTAAAATATTAACTTCTGCATTTATTGCGGCTGGTTATAATAGTGTAATTAAAGCAAGAAAAATATCGGGTGTTCAAAAATTAAAATTATATATAGATGCACCTAATAGTGAAAAAAATGTAGGTTTATTATGTTCTAATGCTATATATAATAGTAATTTTAATGAAAAAATAAAAAAAGAATTATTAACACTTTTTAATGAACGCCCAGGTAATATAAAAGGTCAAAAATTAAGATTTATAATATTTGATAGTGGATTTAAAGAAGGCATAGATCTTTTTGATGTTAAATATGTGCATATTTTTGAACCATCAATGACTATTGCTGATTTAAAACAAACTGTTGGACGTGCAACTCGCACATGTGGTCAAAAAGGTTTAGAATTTCAAAAAGATATAGGATGGCCATTATATGTATATAACTATTATTTAACTGTTCCAGATATTACATCGGAAACAATGGCAGCAAGTAAATTTTTAACAAACAATATTCAAAAGCCTTTAACCAATGAAGAAGATGAAAACATATTAATTTTTAAATCTGTTGAAAAATTGAATGATGCAACAATGTTATATAGTGAATTTGATAAAGCAATGAATAATTTAAGTAAACAATTATTTGAATTAGCGCCGGTTTTATCAACAGACTATATTTTAACAAAAAATTTACATAATATAGAAGATTTAAATAATGAATATATGGAAAAAGATTATTATTTAACAGGAGGCGGAGGTGCAAAAAAAGATTTATTTAAAAATGTAAATAAAAAATCAAAATATTATAATATAGATTTTATAAATTGTAAAGGTAATTGTGGTGAAAGAACAAGCAATGATGTACCTGTTAGTTTAGATTTTATGAAAAGAGTATATAAAAAATATAAACATCCAAATAAATATTTACCCAAAACAAATCAACGCAAAGCATTATGTAGTTATATGTATAGTGTACCTCAATATTGTCAACAATTAAATTATGAATGGGCTTTGCGTTATTCGTATGTTCCTAATTATGTTGAAAAAAATAAAGACTTAAATGATTTAGATTTAGATATAAAAGATGCAGATGCATATGCAGATGCAGATCCTACAGATAAAGAATATGATTCTCTTGATTATGATGGTAAAAAAACTACTTCAATAAAAACTCCTCGTTCAAATCCATATGTTCCAAACACTAAGTTAAATTTTACAACTATGAGAGATTTTATTAAAACAAAATATAATTTTAAAGAATTTATATGGGAACCATTAGTAATAGAAAATAAATGTATACCAAAATCAGGTGAAAAACCCAAAGAAGCACATGAAATTTACTTAAATCCTACCCAACATTTTGTAACAAACTTTTTTTGTCCGGAATCTCCTTATAAAGGGATGTTATTATGGCATTCAGTTGGTACAGGAAAAACATGTACAGGAGTAGCAACAGCATCAATGAGTTTTGAAAAGCAAGGATATAATATATTATGGGTTACTCGCACTACACTTAAAAGTGATATATGGAAAAATATATTTGATCAAATATGTCATGTAATATTGAAAGAAGAGGTAAAACTAGGATTAACTTTACCCGAAAAATTGACTGATAGAAAAAAATTATTAAGTCAAAGTTGGTTAGACCCAATATCATATAAACAATTTAGTAATTTATTAGTTGGAAAAAATAAAATGTATGATATTTTAAAACAACGAAATGGATCACAAGATATTTTAAAAAAAACATTAATTATAATAGATGAAGCTCATAAATTATACGGTGGAGATTTAAAAGCGTTAGAACGACCAAATACGGATGTCATGGAAGATTTAATTATGAATAGTTATAAAAAATCGGGTGCTGAATCATGTAAATTATTACTTATGACGGCAACACCATTTACAAATAGTCCATTAGAATTGTTTTCTTTAACAAATCTTTTTATGAATAATGAATCAGAAAAAATAACAACAAATAAGGAAGAGTTTAAAAAACAATACATGACGTCTGGAAATATATTAAGTGAAAGTGGTATTAAAAATATATCAAATAAATTATCTGGATATATTAGTTATTTAAATCGTGAAAAAGATTCTACACAATTTGCTCAACCAATAATGATAAATGTTCCAATATTGATGACAAATATAAAAGAACATGAAATTAGAGAAATACTATATTTTAAAAAAGAATTGACTAAAGTAGATGAATCCGTGAATATTAAAATAAAAGAATTACAAGCAGAAATTAAAAATTTTAAAGTTGATTTAAAAATGAAAAAAACAATATATAAAGAAACAAAAAAAACTGGAAATAAAGATGAAATGGCGGCATTAAATCAAGAAATAAAAGATTTAATAGATCAAATTAGTAATTTACAAGAAGAATTACAAGAATTCAAAGATAATAAAGAATTTGGTAAAAATACAGCTCAAGAAATGAAAGAAAAATTAAAAATGTTAAAAAAAACATTAATTCAAGAATTTATTATGTTTCAAAAATGCGGTCATTTAAAATATCAAATTATTGAAAATACTAATAAATCTTTGAGTAATGCATCGGAAACATATAATCCAAAAACAGGAAGTCAAACAAAAAAATCAAAATTATCAAGTAATGATTCAAATGCTAGTGCAAATTCAAATGCTAGTGCAAAACCAAAAAAATCAAAAACAGTAAAGAAAACAACAGATAATAAAGCAAAAAATTATTTGACTAAATATCACAGCTTTTCTGAATAAAATTAAATATTAATAGTAAATTAATATAAAAATTTATAATATTTATTATTTAATATTATAAATTTAAAAATAAATAATGTTTTTACTTCAATTTGATGCTTGCAATAGAGAATTACTAAATATAGGATCTATAGGATTTGTAATTTATTATGATAATATAGTTTTAATAAAACATTATGAAATATTAAATAAATCATATGATAGTAATTATGCAGAATATAGCGCATTAATAAATGCATTAAAATATGCAAAAAAATTAAATATAAAAGATTTATATGTAGAAGGTGATGCTAAAATTGTGATTGATCAAATAAATAATGAATGTAATATAAATTGTGATCGTGTTAAACCACTATTTAATCAAGTAAATCAATTAAAAAAACAATTTGATTTTATAAATTTTGAGCATATTTATCGAAGATATAATAATTATGCGGATTCTTTGGCAAATCATGCACTAATAGAACATTTTAATTAAAATATTAAATTAAAATATTAAATTAAAATATTAAATTAAAATATTAAATTAAAATATTAAAAAATTAATCTAGTTTTTAAATGTTTTTCTGCATAAAGGATCTTTTAATGCTTGTGGAAAATTTTTACCTGTTTTTCTACAGAAAGCTTTTACATGCATGATCCATTTTGATGGACCTTTTTTTCTTGTACCTTTTTTTTTTGTACCTCTTTTTTTTGTAGAACGAGTGCCTTTTGATTTAGATGAACGTTTTCTTTTTTTTTTACCACCGGTAGAAGGAACACCTAATGTATTTATATTTTCTGTGATGTTTTCTAAATCTGTCATTTGCTCAGTTTCATTTAAGGAAGCAACCATTATATATATTATATATATTATAAATATTTTATTTATAATATATATTTTTTTTTATCTAATATATATTATTTATTTTCTACCTTTTCTTTTTTTTGTAGCTTTTCTTTTTTTTATAGCTTTTCTTTTTGTAGATTTTCTTTTTGTAGATTTTCTTTTTGTAGATTTTCTTTTTGTAGATTTTCTTCTTTTTTTACCACCAGTTGTATCTTGAGATATAAGATTATTTTCTTCAGTTACTTTACTAACTTCGTCTTCAATTAACATTTGTTCTGCATTATCATTTAATTCGGCTACCATTTTTATATATATTATAAATATTTTATTTTAAAAAATTTTGAAAACATTTTAAATATATTTAAAACTAATTATTCAAGTATTAATATGGAAGAAATAAAGAAGGAATGGTTAACTAAATTTGAAATTTATAATAATAATAATAATAATAATAATAATAATAAGAATGAATCTGTTGAAAAGAAGATTGAGAAAAAGGGGACGATTGAAAAAAGAAAATTTGATTGAAGGAACGTAGCTAAAGTACATA
>MDSX01077182.1_pt1 | contig 11133 bp, 13 predicted proteins | sample 811141 | NCBI WGS metagenome assembly MDSX01 (sample SAMN05326642, study PRJNA326480) | marine metagenome | isolation source: seawater | place: Atlantic Ocean: South East | collected 2010
AATTATATTGAAATGACACATTTTAGATACATGTACAGTAAAACACAGGATGAAAGCAAGAAACAGGTGTATGAAACACGCTTTGATCACTATCAGACTATGTGTATTGACATCAGAGATAAAATAGATCAATTTATCTGTGATCCAGTGAATAAATTTCAATGTGCAGAAGTAATAAATAACAAGAAATGAAAATTGATCAATTAAACAACTTTACAAGCGACAAAATTAACGATATTTTAGAGTCTAGATTTGGTGCTCGTATTGATTTGAGTGAAGAAAACGTTGACACACTGACCATATTCTTAGAAGCAATACAGCGTGAACTAGACGATATGACTGCCAGCATTGGATTCAACAAGTCCATGCAGAACCCAAAGTTTGTAGAAAACAGATTGGTGTTTGATCTTATTGCAAATGCAATTAAAGAAAAGAAGGGCAAAGACCATGACGGGGATGGTGACATCGACTCAGACGATTACATGACAGCCAAAGACAAAGCAATCAAAAAAGCAATGGGCAAAGATGATGAAGAAGAAATAGAAGAAGTCACAGCAGTCTACACAGATAAAAACACAAGAAAAGTAATGACTAAAAAATTTAAAGATATTCAAAGTGCTAAAGATTATTTTAATAAAAGTAAAGAGGCCGCTGGACAAATAAATTATAAAGAAAACGCCAAAGTAAAAATGGTTAGGGGCAATAAGATAGACATAGAAGATCCTGACAAACCAGGACAAACTACAACAATAGACACAACCAAAGCAGACGTAGACGTTGATGATGCAGGAGAAATATCAATTGATTCTGATGACAAGGCAGACACAACTCCTGCTAAACAAAAAATACGTCCAGGACAAACAGTAAAAACGGAGAACGATGACATAGAAGACATGGTGGCTCCAGAATTTGAAACGATCATACACATGCTGAAACAAGGCATGTCACCAGAAGACATAAAAGCAAAGATGCCAAAACAAGCAGACGTGGTTGACCAAGTGGTCAAAGACTTAACGGCTGTGACTGAGGCAATGAATGCTGTACTACCAGAAGGAACCTCACTCAGTGGTACAGAACTGGCGGCACTGAGATTATTAGTGGGCACCAGTGAGTTTATGAGAGCCAAGCGGGCAATTGAATTCGCAAGAGCCGGCAGAGCTATACCATCGGACTTGGTAGCAGGACTGAAACCATTGTTTGATAAAATAGGCACTTTCCTTTCGGCAGGAGCAGGTGCTGTAAAAAGATTTGGAGATATAGAAAAAATGATTGGTAGAAGCGTACAAAAGAACGATGCGTATGAGGATAAGCTAAGTTCAAAATTAGAAATAAAAGAATCAGAAATGTCAAAGGCAGAAGTTGCTTTGGCGGCAAAAGACATGGTAGACAAAGTAGATGCTATGTTACAAGACGTGAGTCAAATGAAAGGTGAAGACCTATTACCACTTACAGACAAAGTAAGAGATGAAATAGGACAAGAAGCTTCAGACTCATTGAAAACATCAGTAGAAGGTTCACTAGGTGAATTAGAAACTGCATTACAATCGGCAAGAACTGCATTAGACAATGCGGCTAGAACAGTGGCAGGTGATCCAAGTGCATCAGCTGGCGACATGGGAGCAGATCCTATGGCAGACCCAACTATGCCTGATCCAACTAATCCAGATGAATTAAATACATTGGATGTTGCTGATCCTGAAATTGGTGGCGAAGAACCAGAAGGCAGAGAAAAAAGAGAATCTGTTGAAAGAACTAAACATCAAATTGCAGAAAACATTTTCAAAACACTAGCGGGTAAGAACAAAGTATAACATGGCTACCGAAGGCGATAAATTACAATCATTGATCTCCAAGATGGTTGAGATTGAAACTACAGAACAACCTGCCGAAGAGGTTGTTGTGGAAATGACGCCGGAAGAACAAGTCAAAGAAGAACTTGAACAGGCTGTAAGTGGTGCTTACAAAATGTTAGAAGGTATTAATTTTGATGCTTTCAAAACAGAAGCAGAACAAGTTCAGTTTAAGCAAATCGTAGGCGATTTGATAGATTTGATACGACGAATGCGAGACCCTCAGTAATGCTACATGATCCTGTGTTTAACAAAATGTTTGACACCATTCGCAACATTGACGATGGTGCATACGAACTGCAACCATTAGACAGTTATTATCAATTGATTGAAAACACTTTGCATGGCAAAAGTGAAATGGATAAAGTCAAATACATTGCAGGACTGCTACAACAAATAGACTATCTAAAATCACAACAAGGAAAGTAACATGCGGTACTCAGAATTTATTGCTGTACCAGAAAACACACAATCAGAAGATGCTTTCAAAGCTCTGTTGATGCTGTTAAGACAAAGTGCCAATGCAGACAAAGAAAGTTCAACTATGAGCTGGGATGCCATACAAACTTACATGAGCAACATGGGTCACTCCATGGACTACAATCAATTCAAAGCCATGTATGATCAAAAGCCAGAACTCAAAGCATTAGTGAGCGACTTCAATGATCAAGGCGTGACCATAAATACAACCGCAGACGCTACAATGGCAGACGAACCTGTTGAGATTCCACCTGATGAAAAAGTTTCACAGATGGCAAAAAGAGCGTTGAACAAAAGGGACGGATAATGAAAGTATCTGAACAAACCAATGTGCAGATGCCACTCAAAACAGTTGTATCTTTAATTACACTAGTTGCTGTTGGAACGTGGGCTTATTTTGGTATTATAGAAAGATTAAATAATATTGAAACTCAAGGTAAACTAATGCTATCTGATGTTGAAAGTAACACAGAATTTAGAATAAAATGGCCTAGAGGTGAAATGGGTAGTTTGCCCTCAGATAGTCAACAAGATTTATTAATTGAATTTATAAGTTCTCAGCTTGAGCATATGCAAACAGAAATGGAAGGAATGATGTCAAACTCTGTAAATATAAAAAGAGCACAAACTGATATTGAAAAAATGCTACAAGATATAGAAAAACTTAAGGATAAAGTAAGGCAAAATGGAAGTAATTAGTATTATAGTAATGTTTATGTTTGGTAATATGAATGACCAAGCAACACAAATGACACAATATATTCCTATGCAATCATTATCTTCTTGTATGAAAGAAGTAAGAATACTTAAAAAGAAAAATACAGGATACGACAAAGATGCTTTTTGTGGGCCAGCTATTGTAGAAATAGAAGATAATAAAGTAATAAAATTATATAATGAAATACCAGAGGGTGCTGTTTTAGTAAAGAAAGAAGTTACTAAAGAAGCATTTGAGCAATGGTCATTAGAAGCTAAAAAGAAATGGGAGAAAGATTAATGGCATACTTTCCAACAGCGGCACAGGCCAAAGAAAGATCACAAGGTAATCTTGTTATTGCAAAAGAAATCACAGCGATAGAACAAGCTGTGATCACAGCGATATCAAACTCGGCATTTACTGCCACAGTATCAGATGATACCACAATGACAAACTCAACACCAACTGATGCAACATCAGAGGCTTACTATGCTTCATGGAAAGCAACTACTACAAATAAAGTATATGATGAACAAATGTCAGAAGTAAGAACACATTTTCAAGACCAAGGCTATACGATATCAAGAGAAGCCAACACAGGAGCAACCACAGGCTCACATTCTAGTGCAACAGGGGACGTTTTTAAATGGTCCATATCATGGGAGTAATAACTATGATACATGCCCTTTTTAGATAACGTCAAAAGATCAATATCAAAAATTAAATTCAATTTGATGCATCATTATTTTAATGGTGTGCCAACAAAAGAATTAATGCATTGGTTTTCTAATCCTAATGATAATATTATCAGTAAATGGTGGACACCAGGCATCCCAAACATTGATGATGTTTTGCATGGAGCAACCTGTCCAAAAAACAAAACAGTAAAATGGTTTGGCATGGACAGCCTAGATGAATATGCTAAATCAAAACAAACTGTGATAAACAAAAATGGTGAAGACAAAGTCACCCCTACAATTGACCAATGGCTGTTCACAGAAGACAATGTCAACTACACATTTAATTCATTAGGATACAGAGGAGACGAACCTGCCATGCACATAGACGCAGACTTTACTGTGTTGGTATGTAGTGATAGTCATGGATTTGGTATAGGATTAGATGATGAACAAGTCTGGCCTGCTGTATTAAAAAACAAACTAAAACAAATTTATAACAATCCTATCGTAATAAACATATCATGCCCTGGAGGATCAAATGATTGGATAGCTAGAGCCATAACATGTACATTAGAAAAGATCCGGCCAAATGTAGTGGTGGCTGTGTACAGTTATCCAAACAGAAGAGAGGCCATATCCAGCAGAGGATCGTTGTGGGAGCTAGGCACATCATTGCCAACACCTGGCTTTGGTATATCTCCACAAGATCATGCAGACATTCAAATGCACTTCACAACCATCAATGACTACGAAGATTATTACAACATGAGCAAGAATCATTGGATGATTAAGAATGCCTGTGATAGTAAAAATGTAAAACTTACTACGTCACATGTACAGCAAATGCAATTAATTCAAAGAAATGTTACATTTGAATTAGATTTCTATGATGTAGCTAGAGATTTAAAACATTTTGGACCTACTGTACATGAAAAGTTTGCACAGAGTATCTATGGAAAAATACAAAAATAATCCTTCTTGCAATCAATGTTTAGCACCATTTGTTCAATTGATGTTAGACGAACAAGGCAACCATTCACCATGTGCTGTTCTAGATGGGTTGTGGAAAAACAAACAAGACGTATGGAATCATTCAGAACTAGAAAGTCTTAGAAATAATCATGCCAACAACATCAGAGATCCTATATGTAAATCATGTTGGGATGATGAAGACAACGGCATAGAAAGTTATAGACAACGTTTTCATGATGCAAACAAGTTTGATATGGACCAAGCCATGGCTTCCATTGAGAATCAAACCTATCACAACGGACCTTTGGTGTTGTATTTGAAAAACGGCAACATCTGCAACCTGCAATGTAGAATATGCGGGCCAAAAGATTCTTTCAGCTGGATACCAGAAGCCAAACAACATGTAGACAATTATCCTAATGAAATAGAAGGCACTATGATGAACATGGAACCATACAAAAAGAATTGGACAACATCACAGTTGGTGGATCTATTAAAATGGAATGACACAGTCATACGCATTGATCACTTTGGTGGAGAAGCTTTGACTAATCCACAAGTGCTAAGATATTTAGAAATGTTGATAGAAGAAGGAGTAGCTCACAAAATTACTTTGTATTTCAACACCAACGCAAGTAGAGTACCTAACAACGAGTGGTGGCATATTTTATCACAGTTCAAAGGCATAGACTTTCAATTGAGCTTAGATGGCATTGAAAAACAATTTGAATATCAACGTCACCCTGCGAAATGGGAAAATGTTCTACACTTTAGAGAATGGATCAAAGAAAAAAGCAGTACAATGCCTATTCGTTATGGTATTATCATAACTGTGAACAACATGAACGTATGGTATTTGCCAGAGACTGTAGACTACTTCATGAGATATAAAAAGCAAGAAGTGATAAGGCATCACCCTGAGTATTTGTCGCACCCACACATCCTCAAAAGATTAGTGCAATTAGAAGATTACATTTACATTAACTCTGTGTACTTTCCTAATTACTATTGCATACAAAATATGCCTGACAAGTTAAAAAGAACTGTTGATGTTAAATTAATGTCAAGTGAATACAACACCAAATTCAAAGAGATTGTGAAGTTTATGTGGTTGCAAACAGACAAAGAATTAGAGTGGCATAAGTTTTTAGCATGGACCAAACGACATGATGCATACAGGAAACAATCATTTGCACAAACATTTACGGAATGGAATGAACTGATTCATAATGATGCCAAAGATAATCAATAGCATCCATACCTTCTTCTGATATTCTTAGATTCAAGTATTCAAAAGTTAATTTTATCCATCGCTTTGCTTTGGACCAATCATAGTAAAACTCATCAGAATCAGTCACCCAAACCTTTGGAGTATGTCTTGGCATATCCCATTTTCTATAATCATAATCTATCTTAGGTATTTTTGCTCTGCTGTTAGATACATGTTGATCAAATCTATCAAAACCTATGTGTTTGTTAATATGATCAAGCATTGGAAACTGTGTTTGATCATGCACAGTAATGCCATACCTATACCAATCTTTGTTTATTTTGCGAAAAAAATGATGATCTCCTTCAAGTTCAAATTTATCTCCATACACCAACCAATCAGCTTTGCTAGTAGGATCATCAAACTTTGGGGGTGCAATATAATAGTCATGTGCTTCAAGGTCTTGCCACTGTGAAAAGTCTTTTGGCACAGTCAATTTTATTCTTGCTACACTATCATCTATGTTCTTATCTACAAACAACTTTTTCATACATTGGTCTTTGCCCATGGGCATTACATCTGGATGTATTGTTAATAAATTATAGAAAAAATGTCCTCCTGCACCCGGCGGAAATATAACAGGAATAAGTTGATTTATTTTAACACGCATTGTTGTAAATTAATTATGGTTGCTTACAACAACACTAGAATATACAATAAAGTATGTCATATAATCCACCTCCATTTGTTGAGGCCATACAATACCATAATGTAAAGCAAATTAATCAGCAAGGCAAAAGAGTATACCAAACACCATCTGGTACAACTCCTTCGGTCACAACAATCTTATCTAAAACCAAAGACCAAACAGGATTGAACCAATGGCGCAAACGAGTAGGCGAACAAGAAGCACAACGTATAATGACCGAAGCCGCAGGTGTTGGCACAGCATTACACAACAACTTAGAAAGATTCTTAGCAGGAGATACTAGACAACCTGGCAACAATCTCGTGCATATACAAGCAAACAAAATGGCAGATGTGATTATTGAAAACGGATTGTCAGGTGTAGACGAAGTTTGGGCCATAGAACAAGGATTATACTATCCTGAAATGTACTCAGGTACAACTGACTTATGTGGCGTGTACAAAGGCAATGCATCTATTATGGATTTTAAACAAACCAACAAGCCAAAAAAGAAAGAATGGGTAGATGATTACTATCTACAGTTGGCCGCATATGCAACAGCACATAACAAAGTGTATGGCACTGATATAAAAGAAGGACATATTTTTATGTGTTCACGTGATCTACAGTATCAACAGTTTGACCTGTGGCCAGATGAGTTTGATTACTGGGCTGACCAATGGTTGAACAGAGTCGCTGAGTATTATATTAAATTCGAAGGAGCATAAATATGATATATGGCACAATTAAACGCACCTTTTAATCCTAACAAACCAACTACTCCACAAAAACCTAACGGCATTGCACATATGACCACTACAATTACAGGTACTGATGGTCTGATCACAACTGTAAAGGCAGAAAGAGCAACAATGAAGGCTGACTGGGCGGCATGGGTAGCAGATTGGAAGACCAAGTACAAAGCAGGAGATTCGTTGCCTGCGGCCTATGATGGTACATTTACATCAGTGGATGGGTCAACAGCGATCAATATAGATTACGCTGACGAATAACAATAAATAGTCTATATGGCTGTCGTACAAATATCAAGAATACAACATAGACGTGGAAAATACTCTGATGTGCCTCAACTTGCCGCTGGTGAGTTAGGTTGGGCAGTTGATGAACAACGTCTATTCATAGGTAATGGACCAGTATCAGAAGGTGCTCCTAAGGTAGGAAACACTGAAATATTAACTGGTGGAACTAATCTATTTGATCTGCTAGATGATTACACATACAGAGGCAACACGGTAACACCTGTCACTACTGGAGCCGGCGGTGCAAAGATTGTAAGAACATTTCAACAAAAACTAGATGACTTTGCATCAGTCAAAGACTTTGGTGCAAAAGGAGACGCAACCACAGACGACACAGCCGCAATCAACAGAGCAATACAAAACTTAGTCACATCAGATGCCACAGCTGATGCTCGCAGAACACTATATTTTCCTGCAGGCACATACAAAATTACAGGTGATTTAATTAAATTGTATCCATACATTACAATCAAAGGTGATGGTGCAGAACAAACCATACTTAATCAAACAGACACAGCACAAGACTACGTTGCAAGAACAGTTGACAGTTTGGGCGCCACAGGCGCAAACATAGGATCAAATGGTGCAACGACTCCTCAACACATTGACATTGAAGGTGTAAGTTTCAAAACATCTGGTTCTAATTCAGGTGTGTTACTTGATAGAGCAAAGCATGTTAGGTTTGTTGATTGTAAATTTGTAGGCACATGGGCACAAGGAGACTCAGTCACATCTGCGTTCAAAGGTATAGATATCGACAGCACCGTACTAAACATCACAAAACATATACTGTTTGACAAGTGTGAATTCAAAAGCATAGAATATGGATTCAGTAGTGATTATGATGTTGAAGATGTAAACTTTCAAAACTGTTTGTTTGATATCAACTATAAATCAATTAAACTAGGCGAAGATGCTGATGGGTCAACTGCTGGACAGGCCGTTGGACCTAGATATGTTCGTGCAATTGGTTGTTTCTTTGATAACGTAGACAACGAAGCTGTGCATTTATACGACAACGGCACACCAAAAGGTAATGTGTTTGCGTTTAACAGCTTCAAAGATGTTGGCACAGCAAACGATGGTACTTCTGACGTAGCAATTTTAAATGTTGCACACCCAAACAACGCTATCATAGGCAATTATTTCAATAGAAGTGATCAAGGTACATTTGCTCCAGTCATAGGCTCAGCAATTCACCAACACAACTTACAAACAGCAACATTAAATGATAATACCAGCTCATTTACAGCTACACCAATTACATACGACATTGATAATGAGTTTGCGATCAACATCAAATACTTGATCACAAGGGATACAGCAAGACGTAATGGGACTTTACAAATTACAGGAACTTCAACTTCAGTTGATTACATAGACAACTTTATTGAAAACTCAGCAACTGGTGTGACTTTCTTTGTAACCACAGGTGGTGTTGTCCAATACAAAACAACATCAACTGGCAACAATGCCACATTCAAATATCAAATTGAAAGCATTGTATAACCTACCAATTTTTTTTGTGTTTTATATTGCGTAGAACCAAATCTTAATATATAATTGTCTTAACTACTTCGGTACATACTAGCATGTTTCCGGAGCAACAAAATCAAAACAATATGCAAACAAACACAAACCAGAAACAGATAAAAATAATAAAACGATCCGGAAAGACAGAACCCCTTAACATAGACAAAATACACTTCGTAGTAGAACAAGCCTGTGAAGGTCTCACTGGTGTGTCTTCATCACAAATTGAAATGAACTCCAATCTACAATTTGCTGATGGCATGAACACACAAGACATTCAAGAAATATTGGTTAGATCTGCAAACGATTTAATATCCCTAGATGCACCTAACTATCAGTATGCGGCCGCAAGGTTGCTACTGTGGGGTGTACGCAAGGATGTATTTGGCAAGTTTGAAACAACACCATTACTACAATTAATCCAAAAGAACATAGACCTAGGAGTGTATGATAAAAGCATTCTAGAAAAGTATTCAACAGTTGAAATCAAAAAACTTAACACATGGATCAAACACGACAGAGATCTTAACTTTACCTACGCTGGCCTTAGACAAGTGGTAGACAAATACCTTGTACAAGACAGATCCACAGGCAAGTTATATGAAACACCACAATACATGTACATTATGATTGCGGCTACTCTGTTTGCTGACTATGACAAAGAACAACGTTTATATTATGTAAAACGCTATTATGACGCTATTTCACAGTTTAAAATCAACATACCAACGCCAGTGATGGCAGGTGTGCGTACACCTATGAGGCAGTTTGCTTCATGTGTACTAGTTGATTCAGACGACACATTACCTTCTATATTTTCTTCGGATATGGCCATAGGCAGGTATGTGGCACAACGAGCAGGGATTGGGATTAACTCAGGCAGAATCAGAGCAATTAATTCTAAGATACGTGGTGGAGAAGTAGCACATACTGGAGTTGTCCCTTTCCTAAAAAAGTTTGAATCAACTGTGAGATGCTGTACACAGAATGGTGTGCGTGGTGGTAGTGCAACTGTACACTTTCCAATATGGCACAAAGAAATTGAAGACATTTTAGTACTTAAGAACAACAAAGGCACAGAAGACAACAGAGTAAGAAAACTAGACTATTCAATACAGATGTCTAAGATATTCTATGAAAGATTTTTGCAAGGCGGTAAGATAAGTTTATTTTCGCCACATGATATACCAGAAATGTATGAAGCATTTGGCATGCCTGAATTTGATAAGATGTATGTCAAAGCAGAAAACGATCCAACAATCAAAAAGACAATTGTAGATGCAAGAACACTTGTGATGGACTTGCTCAAAGAAAGAGCAGAAACAGGGCGTATCTATATTATGAACATAGATCATTGCAACACACACTCATCATTCAAAGACAAAGTATTCATGAGCAACTTATGTCAAGAAATTACACTACCAACAAAACCTATTCAACATATTGATGACCCTGATGGAGAGATTGCACTTTGTATTCTTAGTGCTATAAATGTAGGCAATATCAAATTAGAAGAACTAGAAGAACTGTGTGATCTGAGTGTGAGAGCATTAGAAGAAATCATAGACTATCAAAACTATCCTGTAGAAGCGGCAGAGATAAGCACAAAAGCAAGACGTTCACTGGGCATAGGGTACATTGGGTTGGCACATTATCTTGCAAAGAACAAAGTCAAATATGAAGACAAACAAGCTCTTAAACTTGTAGACGAACTCACAGAACACTTTCAATACTATCTATTAAAAGCATCAAACAAATTAGCACAAGAACGTGGTGCATGTGATAAATTTGATAGAACAAAATATGCAGATGGACAGTTACCAATTGATCATTACAAGAAAGATGTAGATGAACTGGTCACAAGAAAACTTAAACTGAATTGGGAATCTCTTAGAAAGAACATTCTCAAGCACGGGCTGAGACACTCAACATTATCAGCACAGATGCCATCGGAGTCTTCTTCAGTGGTATCAAACGCAACCA
>MDSX01013488.1_pt1 | contig 11129 bp, 5 predicted proteins | sample 811141 | NCBI WGS metagenome assembly MDSX01 (sample SAMN05326642, study PRJNA326480) | marine metagenome | isolation source: seawater | place: Atlantic Ocean: South East | collected 2010
ATGGAAGCAAACTACATACAGGTTAAGAGAGTAGCTGACTATTTGTCAGAGTACTTTATATCTGAGGGTAGTAGTTTCTATCCTGACTTTGAGTTTGACAATACTAAATACCAATTCATCGACATAAACAATATATCATTTGGACACTTCATTGACATTGACAACTTCCTTAAGAAGGACCAATCGTATAAGAAGAGTAGATTCAATGAACTGATGGCAATGTTATACTGGCCTGAGGGACAGATAAAATACGACAGTAGTAAGAACCAAGAACGAGGACAACTCTTCAAGGACTTACCCGTAAAATACTTACAAGGTACACTACGTTTTTTTTTTCATTTAAGCAAAAGATTGAAAGGCAGTACCCCAATCTATTTGAAGCTGCTATGGAAGGTCAAGAGGAAATGGAAGAAGTTAATCCAACTCTTCAAAGTATTTGGGGGTGGTATACAACGATACATTTTCTTGCCGGTGAAAACCTTCTTAAAATGGATGAGGTCGTTCGCTTACCGCTCATATACGTATTTAACTTCCTTAGTTACAACATTGAGTTCAATAAGGAAAAAGAAAGACAGTTCAAAGAATTAACAAACCAAAATAGAATAGGATAATGGCACAGTATTATACATTTAAGAACATAGTGGACGACATGAAGACTCTTGTCGAGAAACACAAGATGATTAATTCCTTTGGTATTGGAGATGTTAAAGATTTCATATTCCTTACACAACAGGTTGATGGTGAAGAGAACACTAAGAACAATGCCCCTATCTACCCATTACTATACATGGTACCTCAGGGTTCCAATAGAGACAACGGACAGATTACATATAACTTCAATGTAATCATTGCAGATATAGACAATACAAAGAATAAGGATATCACTGTGGACCTATGGTCAGATACCTTAGAATATGCCGAGGATGTTCTTGCACAATTCAATTATGGCGTCATACAATCTGATGGAGATTACTATGACAAGTATGAGGCAATAACACCAACGAGTATAATACCGTTCTCAGAACAGTATGAAGATTTATTGGTAGGACATACCCTATCATTACAGATAATTGTTGCTAAACCTCTTAACAGATGTATAGCACCGTATGTTAATTGGGACTGTGAATAATGAGTTTAGCAAACCTTAAAAAAGGATTAGATGGTGATTTAGAACTCTACGGAGAACTAATGGTAACAGAGTTACGTAAAGCTCTTGCTGTCAAATATCCATATGCACCAGGTTACAATGGTAGTAGAGGAGCAACAGGTTCAGCTAACAAAATAGGTGGTATCCCTTCAGGTTATCAATCTAACTTATACAACAGTATAGAATCAAAGTATGATGTTGAATCACAGGAAGTAGAAATCCTGATGAATGAATATTGGCAATGGGTTAACGATGGTAGAAGACCTGGTTCATATGCACCTATCAAACCACTACAACAGTGGGCAATGCAGAGATTGGGATTAAACTCAGAAGATGCTAAATCAGCAGCCTTTGGTATATCTAAGAACTTACAGAAGTTTGGGATAGCACCAACTTATTTCTATGACTTAGCAATTGAGAACTTAGAAACAACAATAAACGATGATTTATTCAAGGATATAGAAACCTCAGTAGAAGACTTCTTAGAACACTTAGTTGAGGAGACTATATCACCTGATAACAATATAGAAGTAACACTATAAACTATGTCAAGTCCTATAACAGTACTACAACACCCACTACAGTTAACCTGTTCAAAGGTTGACCATGTGTACTCTTTTACGTCTTCAACTCCACAGTCTAATCCTACTTATAAGGATTATAGATTTGTTGCTGACATATACATTGATACACAAACGATTCCTACTAAAGTAGCAAGATTAATATTCGCTCCTAACTCATATGGTGTGGGAACCATAAACGTTCAACGTGTAATTGAGAATTACGTTCAAGGTAATGCAAGAACAGAAGGATTACAATACACATCACATAATACACAAGATTACAGTGTGTATGGACACTTAGGTAACTTATATGGTCAATCACAGAGTAACGCTTACTCTAACCGTAATAACCCTTACAATCCAAGGAATGACTATTATCCATCAACCTATCAGATACGTGATTATCGTGTTATGATTGGTGAACAATGGACTGACCCTAATACAAATCAAACAGTTGTTCAAATATCAACTGATGCACATATACCTAATTCAGGATTCTATGGAACGGTAACTAATGGACCTGCAGGATGGGGACCATCAGATGGTAACACTGTAAATTGGTTTGAAGCTGGTGGTAATATACCAGCAAACTCAAGTATTGTAAGAGGAGTAGAATACGCATGGACTAATAATTTCGGTACAGTTGTATATGCAGCAGGAACGACAAGTGTAGTTTCAGGTTCATTTACACCCGCTACCAATCCTACATCAGGTGACCTATTCAAAGTACAAGAAAGATACACAGGTATTAGATATACGTATGGGTGGTATGATTTCTCAGCAACAGGTGGATACATAGGATGGGCACTGTTAAACGTACAATCAGGTCCAAATAGAATGAGTCCTGAAGAATCACCAGCCTTTGTACACATATGGCCAGGAACAAATCTAAAAGCAGGTTCATATATCAATGATATTGACAACAACCAATATTGGGGTGATGTATTACCTACAGACCAACAACTCTATTGGGAAGTTGAGAAGTATAGAATTATGGAGATAAATTCATATCTACGTGTAAACACATATGGACAGTTCTTAACGACCTTTGGAGATGATACAAGGGATTACCCTAATGATGGACTTGCGGGTACTGTACTTAACAGTAGACACCGTAGACATCATCCTGAGTGTCCTATATTACTATCGTTCTTCAACGGTACATTATCTAATGACTCAGATATGGTATTCATAAATCAGATTGACCAAATCTCATACTTATATAAAACTGCAACTGATACAGGTTATAGTAGTTATCAAGAATTCCCTATTGATGTTGTTTCACCAAATGGTATCACACAACAAGATAGAAGAATCAGATACGCTAGTGTTACAAGACCTGATTTAGCAGGTGGTAGTGTTGGTGTATGGTGTGGTAATACAGGTGAAGTGGGACAATGGGACCAAGCTGATATTAGAAGTGAGTTTGTTGTTTTTGATTTAGCAGAAGAGAGTTGTATGTCAGACCCTGTTCATATCTTATTTATGAATAGACAAGGTGTATGGGATACCTATACATTTGACAGGAAAGCAATCGAAGAGAAAAAGATAAAACGTGAGAGTTATGCTAAGGGGGGGATACAGGACTTAATAAGTTATTCTCAATTATCAACAGAAAGAAGAGACGTTATATACGACCAAAAGATAAGTGAGTTTATTGATGTAGATACTTGGTACTTAGAAGATAACGATAAAGCTGTCATTATGGATTTATTTCAATCTCCTGAGGTTTATATTATGAAGGACCAATCATTCTTTAAAGAGAATGGTACTTACAGAGGACAGAAAACATACAACCCTTACCTATTACCTGTAACGGTAGATGTGAAGTCCATCAAAGAATTTAAGAATAGATATAACAAGGTATTCAAGTATAGTTTTAGTTTTGAGTACTCACCAATAAATCAATATAGAACACAAGGTTAATGATACAGATTAGAACGACAATAGGATGTGATTTAGAGTACTTGGACACCTATGGGGATGAAGACATCAAGATAGAGATTGGATTCGCTGAGGTACAAGATATAACAAAGAAGAACTCAACATTTACAAAGAGTTTTAAACTACCTGGTAGTAAACACAACAATGATATCTTCAATCACTTCTATGACTTTTCTGCATCGATGTATGACTATGACGTAAGACGTAAGTTTGACTGTCAAATTTTATTGGATGGTAATATTCTATATGAAGGTTACTTAAGACTTAACAGTGCCACCAATGACAATAATGAGATTATCTATGATGTTGGATTCTATTCACAGGTGGGTAACTTGGTTGCAAACATTGGAGACAAACTATTATCTGATATCGACTTCTCTGATTTAAACCATGACTATAATTCCTCTACTATCGTGTCACACGCTTATGACAGTAACTCTTATATTATGTCAGCAGCAACCCAACCATATTTAGATGGTAGTATTTATTATGCCTTATTAAGTAAGGGTTATCAATATACAGGTCAAACCTTTGATGATACCAATATTGATTATACAGATACTACAGTACTTGATTTTGTATTCAACCCAACCAGTCAAGGTCAATTCCTTGATGGTACTTTAGGTTATATGACAAATCCAAGTACACCTGTTCAATGGTATTACTTAACACCTTCAGTACAGATTAAACAAATATACGAGAGGATATATAACGAGGCGGGATATCAGATTAATTCTGACTTTATGGATACTGATTATTTTAAGAGTTATTATCTACCCTTAACCTTTAATGATGACAATATCTTTCTTAGTTCAACAATTGACCCCGCATATGCTTTTGCTCAACAAGGGATGCCACCAGCAGGTGTGATTAGTGGTATAACGAATTATACATGGAGTGAAACATTTCCACCACCAACCACAACGACTTCTGCAGCAAGAATACCCGCAGTATATGTATCTCAAGATAACTTTGATGCAACCCTAAGTACTCATGCATTTCAAATAACCACAGAAGGTCAATATACATTTAGAATATCGTTTAATGCTTATAATAGTGAACTATATCCTGAAACAGTACCACTTAACGCAGTAGGTAGATTCTATTTAAGGAATAGTAAATTTCAACCTTTTGACCCTGCTACCCCATTAACCTTTCAAGGAGGTGATACAGTATATACGAGTCCTACTTATAACATACCTGAGGGACAGAGTTATGGTACTTCAATTACTGGTACCTTTACTAAATTTGGTAGTGCTACTCAAGCTTACGCATTGGATGTTGACGAATACCTTGGAATTGGTGACTTTGAATTAACATATTTTAAATTTGAAATATTAGAAGGTCCAAGACAAATACCTGGTGGTATATTTGATGTACAAAAACAATTTCCTTGTTGTCAATATAAACAAATGGAATTCGTTGCATCGATAAATCAGTTCTTCAATATGGTAACCGTACCAATACCTAATGACCCTAAGACATTAAGGGTAGAACCTGTAATTGACTTTATTGGTAAAGGTGAAACGTTGGATTGGACAAGTAAGGTAAATCGTGATGAACCAATCAAGGTAGAACCCCTTACAGACATTATCGAAGGTACATTGAACTATAGTTATGAAGAAGATGAAAGTTGGGGTAATGATACGTTTACCAAAGCCAATAACTACGTATACGGTGATAGAAATGTAGAACTAAACCAAGACTATAAAGATAAGTCTACAGACTTTGAAACAGAGTTTGGTTCTGAGGTTGACCGTGTATTGTTTGGTAGTCCTTCTATGAATGATATCAATTTCGCAACCAACCCTATATATTTCCAAAGAAAAGATAGGGAAGGTGAAAATGGTGCAGTTATCCCTGAGTTTAACCCATATAGAACAACACCAAAGTTATTATTTAAAGGGTTTGCAATGCCGAACAGTACAATGGGTAATGTCACTGTTCAAGGACCTAATGGTAATGTTAGTAGACCTGCCTATTGGTGGTTAGCCGACCAAGCTATGAGTTGGTGGAGAGGTCAAAATAGATTTACAACATATCCATTTGGTCTTGACAAGTACTCACACTATACAAATTGGTCTGATGATATATTTGATAAACAAGAATTGAAGTTCAATGGAGCTGAAACATTATATGAGATATATTGGAAAGACTACATTGATGACCTTACAAATGTTGAAAACAGATTGGTAACTATGGAGATGTACTTTGACCCATTTGAGTTATCTCAATTAAAATTTAATGAAGTAATTAACGTAGATAATACTAAGTTTAGAATCAATAACATCAAGAATTACTCATTGAAGGATAGAGGGATGGCTGATGTTGAGTTAATTAAACTAACAAAGGAATACGAACCTCATCGAATCATATACTACACAGCAACACCATGTGATAATAATGAGTGTGATACGATATATAGTAACTCAGATTTACAAACAAATCTATTTGCCTACTGTAACAAATATTTTAGATTCAAAGATGGTACTGTTGAGGGAGCTAATGATTGTGGATGTTTTTATCTAACATACTCTTACGACCCACCTCTTTCTTATGTAAATTATCAACCAATACTTGTACAAAATGGTATTGGTGCAGGTGGAGCTGTTGGTGGCGCTTATAAATTATATGATAGTTGTGATGATTGTGAGGCTGATGGTCCTTCTAATACTAGTCAGGCTCTTGTTATATCCAATGATATAGTACCTGCACCTACACCTACCCCATCATCAACACCATGTGCTACTCCGACACCACGACCATCATCACCAGTACCAAGTTATTCACCATTACCTGTAACGCCCACACCTACTCCAAGTATAACACCATCATCAACTCCTACAGGTCCTTGTACTTGTATTGAGTATGAGATATATAATAGTAGTCCTTCTCAAGTAGGGAATTACAAATATAGAAGATGTAGTGATAGTGTTATTGTTGGTCCAACATTTATACAACCTTTAGAAACACAATATGTATGTGCATGTGAAAATTCAATTAAGAGTACAATAGGAGTTCAAACAACTAATGTTGGAGTTTGTTTAAACCCAATAGACCCTACACCTACACCAACTCCAAGTGTAACGGCAACTAATACTCCAACACCAACACATACTCCTACTCCAACCCCAACATTTGGTGGAGGAACACCAACAGACTATGATGTATGTAATACAAGTGGGTCAGTAGATATTACTGTAGCTTATGTGGAATGTTCAACAGGTAACTTAATAACGGTTGTGATACCTGCTGGTGAATGTGCTGAAGCATGTGCTTGTAGTGATATAGCCTTTGTAGGACCTAATGGACATGAAGAGAATATGGCAGTATTAAACAACGGAGATTGTACATATGTATGTGATTACTTTGACTTCTCAGGAGTAACTGGTAATTCTTTTAATAATACACGTATGTATAAAATGACAGAATATTCAGGAGGTACACTTACATCTGCTTATTATACTGGTTCTACAACAGGTGTTACAAAGTTCGATGAGGTTAGTCTACATAGTAATTATGTACTCAATACTCCATTGAATGGTAAAAATTATACAGTATGGCAAGGTCAAACACCACCAGTAGCAGGAGGTTTTCAAGAATCAGGTATGATTACGGTATATTCAAGTCAAGCTGAAAAGTATATAACTTTCTTTAATGTTAATAGTGCAGCTCCACCATATGCTCTTGATTATAATCCAGTATATTACCAAAGTACCCCTCCACCTTTTAATGGAAATATAGGTTTTTTCAGTCCTGAACATTCATCAACAGCGACCACAGAGTATAATGGATATGTGTATCCACCAGCACCACCTGTTCTATACTATAACCCACTCACAGGTGGAACAAATGATGACCTTGCTATTCATTATCCTGACCCATGTATATCACCAGGTCCGACACCTACACCAACACAATATGGTGGAACACCAACACCAACACCATCTAATACGGCAACTAATACACCTACACCAACTAACACAGCGACACCTACTCCAACTCCATCATCGGTATCAACAGAATGTACATTATACCAATTAACTAATAATAGTTTCATGAGTACAACTTATAAATTTAAAACATGTCCTGATGGTATACCTCAACTTGAAACTCTTGGACCATTACAAGAAATTCAGGTATGTGCTATAACGGATAGTATAAAATTAGAAACTGAAGCAAACGTACTTGTAACGATACTTGGGGATTGTACATAATAAAATTATATTTATAGATAGATATGGCACAGAAAGAATTAGTATTTAAGTTAAAGTTTGTAGATGAGAACGGAGCAATCGTTGAAAAGACTGCTCAGAACTTGGACGAAATTAATAAATCCATAGTCGATTTAAATAAGGAATTAGAGAATACTGATTTAGGTTCAGACCAATGGAATGACTTAGCAAAGGACTTAGGTAAAGCTGAAGATGCATTAGAGAAGACAGGTCAAGCAATCACTGAGACTAAGAATGCACAGAAGGGATTAGGTTCTCAATTAGCAGGAGCACCAGGAATTGTAGGACAAGTAGTTAAATCAGTTCAAGGTTTAGGTATGGCGTTTAAAGCGTTATTAGCTAACCCTGTTGTATTAGTTATTTCCCTTATCGTTGGAGCACTCGCAGGACTATTCAAAGCATTCACCTCAACCAAAGCAGGTGGAGAATTATTAGACCGTGTAATGACAGGTATTGGTACTGCCCTTGATGTACTAAGGGATAGAGTAGTTAAGGTCGGAGGAGCAATCATTAAGTTCTTTAGTGGTGATTTCAGTGGAGCATTCGAGGATGTTAAAGGTGCAGTTAGTGGTATAGGTGATGAGATAGCAAGGGAAGTACAAGTTGCTATGCAAGCCAAGAAGATGTTACAAGAAGTAGAGGATGCGACAAGAAAACTCAATGTAGAGAGAGCACAACAAAACTCCTTGATATCTGAAGCAAAACAAAAAATCAATGATGAGAACTTATCTTACGAGGAACGTGAAGCAGCCTTGGAACAGGTAAGGGTTGCTGAGATTGCGTTATCTAAACAAGAAGAACAGTTAGCTAAAGATAGACTCGCTGCCCTTGAAGCGTTAGCCGCACTATCAGATTCAAACAAAGAGACATTAGATGAAATTGCCCAAGCACAGATTGCTGTGGCGAATGCGATACAAGCGACCGCTGACAAACAGAAAGAGATTGCTGACCAACAGAAGGGTCTAAGAGATAGACGTAGAGCAAGACGTAAAGCGGCAGCTGCTGAACGTAAAAGAGAAAGAGAAGAGGCAGCAGCGGCACTACAAGAATTCTATGATTTGGAAGCACAGTTGGAAACACAATCTATAACTGATGAAGAGGAGAGGGCTAAGGCGTCCCTTGAGATATCAAAGCAAAAGTCTCTACGTGATATAGAGAATATGAAAATCACTGAAGACCAAAAACAGAGATTAAGAACTTTAACAGAAGAGGATACTCAAAGACAGTTAGATGAGATAACTGCAACATATCAAGAAAAACGTGATACAGAACAAGAAGCTAAGATTGAGAAAGACAGAGCAGAAAAGTTAGCTGAATTAGATACATACATAGAGTTAGAGAACATGAAACGTGACCATGATGGTGCGTTAAGGGAAGAGGAATTGGAGAACTTAGAAGAGTTCTTAGCACAGAAGTTAGAACTTGAATTAGCGGATATGGAATTATCAGCTGAGGAGAAAGAACTAATTACAAAACAGTATGAGGAATCCATCACAGGAATCAAGAAAGATAATGCTATTGCACAGATGCAGGTTAACCAAAGAAAGACCGATGCTGAGATAGCAAACGCACAGGTCGCAGCAAACGCACTTGGAGCGTTGGCGAGTCTTGCGGGTGAGAGTACTTTGGTTGGTAAGGCTGCTGCGGTTGCGGCGACTACCGTTAACACTTACTTAGCCGCACAAACAGCCTATAGTTCACAACTAATACCTGGTGACCCATCATCTCCTGTACGAGCTACTATTGCTGCCGCTATCGCAGTTGCTGGTGGTCTTGCGAATATCGCTAAGATAGTTGCGGTACAACCACCAACAGGTGAGGTTAGTAAACCAAACTTTGCAATGGGTGGTATGGTATCAGGACCAGGTTCGGGTACATCAGATAGTATTCCTGCAAATCTAAGTAATGGAGAATCAGTCATCAATGCAAGAAGTACGGCAGCCTTTGCACCGTTACTATCAATGATGAATGAAATGGGTGGAGGAGCATCATTTACAGGTGGAGGTTCAACAAGTAGTACAGCACCATCTTTAGAATTAGAAACATTAGTTAATAATGGACAACAAGCACAAGCACCAATAAAGACGTATGTCGTAGCATCTGATGTCAGTTCAGTACAATCCCTCGACAGACAAGTAAAGTCCCGTAGTACCATCTAAAATGGTGTTTAGGGGGTATTAATTATATTTATAGATAAGGTATGAGAATAGTAGAACTAACAATTGACCAATTAGATGAATTAGCAGGATTTGTTGACGCAATATCCTTAGTAGAAAAACCAGCTCATGAGAGTAATTGGTTAGCTTTCAAACAAGACGGTAAGAAAAAGAATATCTACGATGTCTTAACCAAAGAACAACTTATAGAACTAGCCATTGAGATTAACAAATTAGGTGAACCCGTTGGTACATTAGAGGCTGAAGGATGGGAATTAGAGAAAATAGAGAAGGTATCTGACCCTAATCACTTCATTGAAGTCATCTCAAACCCTAATGAAGTATCAGGAGAAGACAGTAGAGGAGCATATCGTATTAGATATAGGTATACAGGACCACAAGATTCAAAGAATAGAGACTTCTGTGCTGAGATGTTAAGACAAGGTAGGGTATTTAGACGTGAGGATATTGATGAAATGACCTCAGCGATGTCTAACCCTGAGTTTGGGTTCTATTCAATATGGGAATTTAGAGGTTCTTATAACTGTCGTCATTACTGGCAAAAACTAACATACAGAGATACAGGTACAATTGTTAACAAATCACGTAGTAGAAGAGGGTTAACAGGTACTGAGGACATTCCTAACGAACCTACTAAGAACAGAGCAACCATTAATAAGGAAGCTGAGAGAGAGGCACAAGCACAAGCCAATAGAATATCGACATCAATGTTAGAATTTGGTGTTGTTGACATAATAGATGATGTACCATTATTTGATTCCAAAGAAGAAGCTTTAGTCATGGCTGAGAAAATTGGATGTAGTGGTTATCACGAACATATATACGGTGAGGATGAGGTAGGGTATATGCCATGTGAGAAACATATCTTTGAGTCTTACAATGATTACCCCAAAGCTGCATCAGAGAACGCATGTAAGGTCCTTAGATGGATTGATGAACATGGTAGAGATGAAGTTAAGGGAATGACCCAAACAGGTCTTGCAAGGGCAAACCAATTGTGTAAGGGTGAGAATATTTCTGAAGATACAATCGCCAGAATGTCAGCATTTGAAAGACATAGAAA
>MDSX01081000.1_pt1 | contig 11125 bp, 9 predicted proteins | sample 811141 | NCBI WGS metagenome assembly MDSX01 (sample SAMN05326642, study PRJNA326480) | marine metagenome | isolation source: seawater | place: Atlantic Ocean: South East | collected 2010
CACTCGGTCCATCGAAGCGTTCACATCAATCGTCGGATTCTTGTTGGTGCCCTTGTTGATCTCAAAAATGTACCGCGTTTTAATGGTATTATCGACGATCGTGCCAATCTGGCTGATCTCAAACTCCATTTGCAAGGGCAACTCGTCTTGGTTCGTATAGCCTGGCGGCAGTGGTGCCTCAATAAATTCGCATCCGAAGATCCCATCAACGTGGGGCGCAATCATGCTGCCCTTGATCATCTCGGCTAAGCCCGTGCTAATGATATAATGCTCTAGCTTGATGTTATGCTTTTTATATTCTGGGCGCGACTCCGTCACGGCCTGCAAGCGGGTAAACAGATCGGGCAAGCCGTCGTAAAAACGCAGCTCTTTACCCAGTTCCCGCAAGCGCTGATTGGTCAAGCCCTTGAGGCAGCCGTTTTTCACGAAACTGATCAAGTGGTTCAGATAGATCGTATCGTAAGAGACGCGCGTGCCACGTTTGGCATAAATATCGGGCAGGGCGTTGACCTCTTTCCAGAATTGCTCCTCATCGATCCCAAAAGCTTCAAAGATAGGCGCCTGCATGTAGCCAGGAATGAGTGTCTTATCGAAATCCCAAATACAGGCGACGATGTTTTGGCGATGAAGGTTCTTTTTCGTCATTGCAGGTAGAACTCGACTGTTATGAGCTATGGCTTTCACTGCAACGCATAATTCAACCGTAGTTTCTTAACGATGCACACAATTCCAGACATAGCCCCTTTCCGCGATAAACTCAGCGAACTGAACGAGCAGATGGCCGATCCTGACTTCTACTCCGACCAGCGCCGCGCTGCCGATGTTTCTCGCGAGCAAATGCGCCTTAGCACGCTCGTCGAAAAATTCGAAGCCTACCATGGCACTGTCGAGCAACTCGAAGAGAACCAATCCATGGCCGCTGACGAGTCCATCGAAGCCGAACTACGCGAGATGGCCGAGGAAGAAATCGAGCCTCTCGCCAACGAACGCGACCGCCTCGCCAACGACGTACTTCGCTTTATGATCCCCCCTGATGCCACCGACAGCCGTAACTCCGTTATGGAAATCCGCGGTGGCGCCGGTGGCGATGAGGCCAATATCTTTGCTGGTGACCTCTTCCGTATGTATAGCCGCTACGCAGAAACACGCGGGTGGCGGGTCGAGATCATGAGCTCAAGCCCCGCCGATGTGGGTGGGTTTAAAGAAATCATTTTTAACATGACGGGCGAAGAGGCCTACAAGTTTCTTAAATTCGAGAGCGGTGTCCACCGCGTCCAGCGCGTTCCCGCGACCGAGACCCAAGGCCGCATTCATACCTCCACCGCCACCGTAGCTGTGCTTCCTGAAGCCGAAGAGGTCGACGTGCAGATCAACCCGCAAGATCTGGATATCTCAACCATGCGAGCCAGTGGGGCAGGGGGACAGCACGTGAATACAACTGACTCCGCCGTTATGATGGTGCATAAACCAACTGGCGTCACTGTTTACTGCGCCGACGAGCGCTCGCAGATCAAAAACCGCGCCAAAGCCCTCACAGTGATGCGCTCACGCCTACTCCAAGCCAAAGTCGATGAGGAACACGCCAAATACGCCGCCGAGCGCAAAGGTCAGATCGGTACAGGTGACCGCTCCGAGCGTATCCGCACTTATAACTACCCCCAGGGCCGCCTGACCGACCACCGCATCGGCCTCAGCCTCTCTCTCCCAACTGTCGTTGAAGGCGACTTGGACGACCTGATTGACGCCCTTCAAAATTACGACTACGAAGCCCGCATCCAGAATCTCCTAGAAAAGCAGACCCTCTGAGGCAGAATCAAATGCTCACCATTCGAGAAATCAAAGAGCGTACGGAGACTTTCTTCAAAGAGAAGGGCGTCCCTGACGCCAAGCTTGATACAGATATCTTAATCGCACATTCGCTCGGGATTAAGCGGCTCGATATATATCTCGATCTCGACCGCCCACTAACTGAAGCGCAACTCACAGACCTACGCCCTCTAGTCAAACGTCGGGCATCGCGCGAGCCACTGCAGTATATTATAGGTAACACGGAATTTTACGGCCTCACACTTAAAGTAGATCCGCGCGCCCTGATCCCACGGCATGAAACGGAAGAACTAATTGAATTGATCGTAAGACGACTGGAGGCACCACCAAAACGTATCCTAGATTTGGGCACAGGTAGCGGTGCCATTGCTTTAGCCCTCGCCTCGAAATACGCAGACGCGGAAGTCACCGCAACCGATCAAAGCGAGGAAGCCATCACGCTCGCTAAAGAAAATGCGGGTGCGCTAAATTTATCCAGCAGAGTCACCTTTATCAAAGGGACTTGGTTCGAGCCGTTAGATGAAGGCGCACGATTTGATCTTATTGTGTCCAACCCTCCTTATTTGACAGAAGCCGAAATGCAGACTGCCGAACCAGAGGTCATTGGTCACGAACCACGCAGCGCACTCGCCTCTGGGCAAGAAGGTCTCGATGACTTACGTCTCTTGTTCGAAAGTGTATCTAGCCATTTGACCGAAGGTGGCTTACTCGCATTGGAGACCGGAATTGGGCAAGCAGACGCAATCAAAACAATGGCATTAAAAGTCTCACTTCATGGGCATAGCGTCGAAGACCTCAGCGAGCGCCCGCGATTCTTCTTAGCTTCGTAACGTAACATTACACGGCATAGCACGTAGCACTGGCTCCAAAGCCATGTCCATTATAGAGCAGGTCAGAATGGGGCATGTTCGCTCACTTCCCGAAAAAGCAATCATGCGCCTACTTCCATCTGTAAAATTTAAACCTTATCCTGCAGTCTGCCACCGTCGTTCGATCTCACCCCTTGAATGCGCTCCATAACTTCCCCAACCAGATAGATAGAACCCGTAACCACGATGGAATCGCCAGGCTCACCCACGGCGCAACAGCCAGCTTTGGGAAAGAGGACAGAAAGGTTGGTTTCAACAGCGTCACGATCTAAGCAGCTTTTTAAAAATGAGGTCGGCGTCGCGCGATCTTGTTCAGGCGTGACCAGATAGAGTTCGCGGGCGTATTGAGATACGACTTCCATAAGGCTTTGGGCGCGGTCTTCGCCGAGAGTGCCTGCGATGATAATGGGCTGTTCAGTAAGACTGGAAAGGTTTTGTTTCAGCGCGGCGACCCCTTCAGGATTATGAGTCGCATCAAGAATAAGTTTACGACCGTCGAGTTCGAGCGTCTGCCAGCGGCCTGCCCATTCGACTTGTTCGAGTGCCTGCGTAGATCGAACAGGAAACCGGTCGGCGAGAATCTCGATCGCATAAGTCGCGATCGCTGCGTTCCAACGCTGAAAGCCGCCCGCTAAGTTAGTCTGAGGAAGCCCAGTCTCATCAGGAAAACGGTCGGTAATCGTGTATAGTTTACAGCCGTTCTCTTTAGCTACGCGACGAACGACCGCATCGGCCTCAAGGGGAAGCTTACCGATTAGAACAGGCTTTCCCTTTTTGATAATACCCGCCTTTTCGCCCGCAATTTCCGTAAGTGTATCTCCGAGCAGATCACAGTGATCGAGGCTGATGGTGGTGATAATACTTAGCTCGGGGTCGACAACATTGGTCGCGTCAAGTCGACCACCAATTCCTGTCTCGATGCACGCGATATCTACCGGTAGCTCTGCGAATCTAAGAAAAGCCATTGACGTGATAAACTCGAAGAAGGCGGGGTGGAGATCGGGATCGCTGCTTTCTAGCTCGCCCGCGATAGAGCTAAGTTGCTCGGTATATCGAACAATTTCGGCTTCGGAAAGTATCTGACGGTCGACTTGGGCGCGCTCACCTAGATGGACAAGGTGCGGCGAACTAAAAAGCCCGACCTTATATCCATTATCTCTATAAACTGCTTCTAACATGGCACAGACTGAGCCTTTACCATTAGTTCCAGCTACGTGAATAACGGAGAACATACGCTCTGGGTGCCCTAGCGCTTCTAGAAGTAAGCGCATACGCTCAATACCATATTTAGAGCCTCTATTTTTTAGCGCATAGAGGTAATCTAGAATGTCCGAATAATCAGGCATGGGGGTTTGACTACGAAAAATATGAGGCGCGCCTAATCTAATACTGCGGGTTTGATATTTTTCGCACTTTGTTTAAGCTTACTTCTTTGCGCCGTAGAGTGCCTTCATCAAGTTGATCACGCGATCTCGCATTTCAAGACGGGGCACAATGATATCAACTAGCCCGCGTTCCAGTAGAAACTCTGAAGTTTGGAAACCTGCAGGTAAGTCCTGTTGGGTAGTTTCTTTAATCACACGGGGCCCTGCAAAACCAATAAGAGCTTCTGGTTCGGCAATAATGACATCCCCCAACGAAGCGTAACTAGCCATGACGCCAGCCATGGTCGGATTCGTCAAAATTGAAAAGTAGGGGAGGCCGGCCTTACTCAATCTTGCCAGGGCGGCACTCGTCTTAGCTAGTTGCATTAGGCTAAGAATGCCTTCCTGCATGCGCGCACCGCCCGATGCGGATACGATGATGACGGGGCAGCTCTTCTCTATGCCCCGCTCAATGGCACGGGTGATCTTCTCGCCGGCTGCAGAGCCAAGGCTGGCGGCCATGAAGCGAAAATCCATCACCGTTATACTTAAAGGCATGCCCCCCATTTCGCCTATTCCGGAGATGACAGTGTCCGTCTCATTAGTTTTATCTTGGTTCTGCCTAAGTTTTTCAGGATATGAAGAAGTGGCGTTGAACTCTAAAGGGTCAAGCGAATGCACGCCCATGTCCATCTCTTCAAAGGTGCCTTCATCCAACATAGAGGCGATGCGATCCCGCGCTTTAAGTGGAAAATGATAGCCGCTGTTGGGAACAACCATGAGGTTTTCTTTAAGGACCCGGTTGTAGATGATCTCGCCAGTTTTGGGACATTTCGTCCAAAGATCCTTGGGGATATCTTTTTTCTTAACGGTGACGGTCGAGTACTGTGGTTTTCCGAAGAGTGCCATAATTTGACAAATTTGAATTAAAAAATGGTTGAAAGAAACAGCTGCAGTAAATGTTAGCCATGGCCAAGGGTGGCCACTTTGATTTGCGTCGCGCCTGCTTCGAGGAGGACAGCCGCACAGGAGTTAAGTGTCGATCCTGTAGTAAATACGTCGTCAATTAGAATGTAAGTTTGATTTGGGATTACAACGGCATCGGAGGCCAAAGCAAAGGCATTTTTTACATTTTGGTAACGGGCGGCACAACTTAATTGAGTCTGAGTTTGCGTGTACAAAGTGCGAACGAGTAAATTTTGTAGGTCTTTCGCCGCAGTGGCCTCGCTTAAACTCTTTGCGATCATTAGGCTTTGGTTAAAGCCCCGCTCGCGCTCTTTCGTTGGATGTAGTGGCACGGGAACCAATGTTCCTCCATCAAAATAGTTTTTATAATAGGGGGCCTTAGCAATCATAGCTTTTACATCCTCCAAGGCATAAAAACCATCTTGGTATTTCAATACATGGATAATTGATCGTGCGGGGCCTTTTGCCAAAAAGAGAGTCTTTCCCTGATCAAACAGGGGATCAAGCTCTTCGCAATGTGGGCAGACGCGCGGGCCTGTTAGCATTCCAAAAAAGGGATATCCACAGGTCGAGCAAGTTGGCGGCTTAGAGAAAAAAAGCTCACGACTGCAAGCGCGGCAAAGAAATTGGTAGTCCGAACATTCCACTGCGTCGCCACAGTGTAAACAACTCCTCGGAAAAAAGACCTCGGCTAATGGTTGCATGAGCTGCTTGTACAACATGAGTTGATTACACAATAATGGGGACGATTCGTCAAGTTAGCCAATAAACAATGACCGCCTATTAAGATGAACTTAACTTGAAATCAGAAGAGCCTGCACGAAAGGTCGCCACCTAGGGACCATTCGCAGAATAAATGCTTATTATATCGCTACCAATAACTCCACACACGTGACTGCCAGAAAGCTCCATTCATCCGTGGTGTTAGAGCGCCATCTTTATTTGCGCGGATTATGTGAGTTCAATGTGTCGTGGCTTTCTGGAAAATAGGCCACCTGACCGAGCTTAATTAATTCCGTGAATTACTTGGACATGTCGTGTAGGTCTAATAGTAGACTATTTCTGCGTATCGCGGGCTTTAATTCGCTGATCAGCTTCGATAATGATCGCTTCGCAGCCCTTGAATTTATGCTCGTCTAAGCAGAGGCGCCGCCGCTTGCCACCTTCCTCATAAATGCCATATGCGATACCCTTGTCCTTCCATTTTTTGCGATCGATAGCTGTAATTGAATTAATGTCGACGCGCTCGCCCGAAGCACCGACCACAATACCTCCCTCTACGCTAACTTGCCGCGTGTGGTTCCAAGCTATCCATAATCCATACAGTAGTGCGCCGATAATCATTGCCCAACCAATCACGCGCTGCTCACGGATATCGTCGTCCATGCGCTCTTTAGGAATGTTGCGCCGATAAGCCATTTCGCGCGCATGCCGCTCCCAAGCTAAACGCACGGATGTGCTCTCTTCGTCCACCGCGTCGCCAGCTTCAATTAACGTATCCTTAATCTCTAGGTATTCTACATGGCGCTGAGCCTCATCTGGCCATAGAATATAACCATCGTAAAGGAACCATGCCGCGATACCGAAGATCATGAAAAACATAAACAGCATACGCCGGCGCCATTCTTTTGAGATACGAGCCACTACTTCCATAACGCCACGATTTAAGGCATTCTAAGTTAAGACAATTCTAAATCTCAGTTATTCAAATAATGGGTCGCTACTGGAATTACTAGATCTCGAAATCTATGTGTGGTAGATACCCTTACGCTCGAATTTAAGTGGCTTCACATCTAAAAACTGCCCTCGCTTATTTTTATGCATTTATGCAAATTTAATTGTAATTATATAGTTTTATTGCGAGCTAGAGATAGTTACTTTTCACCTTTACTTAAACATATCTCGCTTGGCGAATATTCCAGATTCGCAGCCCATCTATCCTTGCATCTGGGGTGGTGGTCCATTCTCTCTTCACACAACTCTTATTACACATTATGTCTGAAGCAACTTCCGAAATTGGCCTCATTGGCCTCGCAGTCATGGGTCAAAACTTGGCTCTTAATATAGCCGACCACGGCTTTAAAATTTCCGTCTACAACCGGACAAGCTCCAAGATGGAGAAGTTCATTGCATCCAACCCCAACACACCGGGCGGCCTCGAGGGTTGCGAGACGCTAGAAAGTTTCGTAGCGTCCTTAAAGCGTCCGCGCAAGATCATCATTCTCGTGCAAGCCGGCTGGGCGACTGACAAGGTAATTGAAGGCCTCTTACTTCTACTTGAGGAGGGCGACATCATTATTGACGGAGGGAACGCAAAGTGGGACGACACAATCCGCCGTGAAAGAGAACTCACCTTAAAAGGTCTCCATTTTGTAGGTTCTGGCGTATCTGGGGGCGAAGAGGGGGCACGTTTCGGTCCCTCACTAATGCCCGGTGGCACGCCTGAGGCTTGGACACATCTCGAGCCGATCTGGAAAGCCATCGCGGCCAAAGTTGATCCTAGCACGGGTAAACCCATCGAGGGCGCTAAGCCAGGAAAGCCCGTTAGTGGTGGCTTCAGTTGCACCGCTTACATTGGTCCAGACGGCGCAGGTCACTACGTAAAGATGGTCCACAATGGTATTGAATACGGTGACATGCAAATGATCTGCGAGGCTTACGATCTTATGCAAAACGTTCTAGGTTTAACACCTACCGAAATGGGAGACATATTCACTAAATGGAACGAGGGCGACCTCGATTCTTTCCTCATTGAAATTACCGCCGACATTCTAAAGCAAACCGATCCCGTTACTGGTAAACCCTTCATTGATATCGTGCTAGATACGGCAGGTCAAAAGGGCACCGGCAAATGGACCTCTGTCAACGCTCTTGATATGGGCACACCCGCTCCAACTGTGGCCGAAGCGGTCTTTGCTCGTTGCCTGTCGGCAGTCAAAAACGAACGTGTCGCCGCCGAGAAGATTCTCAAGGGTCCCGAAGCTGAGCCCTTCAGTGGGAACATTGCCGAAATGGTTGAAGCAATCCGAGAAGCTCTCTATGCTTCAAAGATCTGCTCTTACGCTCAAGGCTTCCAGCTAATGGCTTACGCCCAAGAGGAATACAACTGGAAACTCAACTTTGGGGAAATTTCGCAGATTTTCCGTGGTGGTTGTATTATTCGGGCGGCCTTCTTGCAGAAAATCACCGAAGCTTATGAACGGGATGCCAAACTGGCTAACTTGCTCCTAGACCCTTACTTCTCTCAGGCGATCCACAGCGCACAGAAAAGCTGGCGTAAAGTTGTTGCGCTCGCAGCCGAACATGGCGTTGCGATTCCAACATTTAGTTCTGCACTATCTTACTACGATGGTTACCGTAGTTCACGACTACCGCAGAATCTTTTACAGGCCCAGCGCGACTACTTCGGTGCTCACACCTACGAACGAACTGACGAAGAACGTGGCAAGTTTTACCACATTGACTGGCCAAAGCCTGACCGCCCCCAATTAAAGATGTAGTTCGGGGCCGTTAAAACCACTTAAGGCTCGTAGGGTCCAAGTTTTGAAACCTCTTTCACGGGTAGACGTTTTTTTGCTTCGTTGCGTTTTAACTAGGAGGATTAAGGGGCAGGCCTTAAGTTAATAATTTTATCTGAAACGGTGCACAATTGGCAGTCACAATACTATGCGTAAGGCTTGCCGAAATAAGCCATAAGCCACATTTCTTTCCAAAGGCGGTAGCGACCCTCCTGGGATATTCTGCCTTCTTCTTCTCGGCGAGGGCGAGGAACGAAGAACCCGGTTTCGGTATTTAGTCGCTCTAGTGTGCGCTGATGGTCGTTAAGTTCGTCCAAGGCGTCATCTTGGACCACAACCGGTTCTACATTAAGCTTCAAAACCCTTTTATGATGAAGCAAAAAAAGTCTTTTAATTGAACCGATCAGGGGTTTGCGGCACATCTCCCAACCTTCGGGATAATAGCCTCCGTAGGGCAGCATGTGGTTGTCGGTAATAACGCGACCGCCTCCTTTTGTGCGCGTGCTAATTGTGTAGCAAGCAGTAGCGCCACCCTTACGCTTAGGCATAAGGAGAATTTGAATGCGCGTTAATTGGTCACTGCTTTCATAGATAGAGGCACGAAGGTGGGTATCTACAAAGAGTTCAGACTTGAGAGCCTTAAGCCGAGTATAGTTTTTGTCGCGGAGCCATTCCTTAATGTCGATAAAGCGTTTTTCAGCCGGCCATTCATCCCCGTCTTTATTTTCGTAGAAATCTGGAAAGAAGGGCAGATCACTAAAACTAAGGGCTTTGATTGCGATCCAATTATAGCCTGTCTCTATAATAAACCAAAGTGCAACACCTGTGCTAAAATGAACCCAGTCGGGGCGAAGGGAAACTTCTAAGATTTTTATGAAATAAGCAAAGGTCGCGCTGAAGAGGAACCAGCGCAGCCAACGCCCGAGTATTAAAAAAATGGGAATATTGAAATATCCGCCCAAAAAAGGAAGTAAGATTGTGACAGTGGCCAACGAGAAGAATAGCCATTGATAGACTCCTATAATTTCGAAGGACATATTAACGAAAAATGCGACATGTGTGAAATTCGCTAAGAGGCTCACTTATAAGTTTTAGCTGTCCCTCAAATAATAGCAGCGCGCCATCTATTGGAACTAGAAAACAAAGATATATCAGTATCTTAGTTGAGTCGTAATGGCATGATTACGCAGACGAATTTGTCTAAGGTCTTAAATAATCCCGGGCTCAGCTCATCTTTGAACTCGAAGAACACTTCGTCTTTATTTAGAGCTTTAAGTGGCTCCATAAGAAATTGGGGGTTGAATGCGACCTGCACTTCAGGACCGTCGTAAGCGATGGCCATTGATTCGTGAGATTCTCCATATTCAGAAGATTGGCCAGAAATTTCTAGAAGGTTCTTACTAACCTTAATTTTAACAGAATTACTTTTATCTGATGTCACTAGCGCAGCGCGGTGCACACACTCGAGCATAAGTTCACGTTCTATTTTAACGCGGTGTTCGGTTTCCTTTGGGATAACCTGACGGTAATTAGGGTAGTTACCTTCGACAATTTTAGAAACTAAATAAAGATGGTCAACGAGACCAGAGTCACCCGCCTCATCGAGCCCTATCTCGAAGGCAGCTTGGCGATCGTTGAATGCAATATTGACCTTCCCACCCTTGCCCATGAGTCGTTCTAATTCGGCTACTGTTTTAGCTGGGAGTATGAGACTTCCGGTATTTTCCTCACTCACTTCTAGATCTAATCCAGTAAGCCCAAGACGGCGACCATCGGTGGCAACAAGTGTTAATTTTTCGTCTGCGAAGTTGAAGTATACCCCATTGAGTATATAGCGGTTTTCGTCCGTGGATTGGGCGTAAGATACACTCTTGAGCATATTTACAATTTCGTCCTGTGAAAGTTCGAAAACTTTACGGTTTTCAAAGGTGGGTAAGGGAGGAAACTCCTCTGAGCTAATACCCATGATCTTAAAGAGTGAACCGCCGGATGTGATCTTAGCTTGATTTTTTTCACTCGTCTCAAGAAAAACTTCGTTGACTGGTAATTCTTTAACGATGGTAGTTAGTTTACGGACGGGAAGAGTGATACTACCTGTGTCGATGACTTCGGCTTTGATTCGACAACGGATGCCGAGATCAAGATTCGTAGTCGTTAGCGAAATATGTCCTTCTTGCGCCTCGATTAGCACGTTGCTCAAAATTGGCATAGTCGAGCGAGATGCTACTACGTTGAGAACTTGTTGGAGACCATTGCTGAAATGGTCTTGGTTAATCTTGAACTTCATGGTGTAAATTTTTAGCTTTTTGGACTTACTAGCAATGCTTATATAAGAGTTCTTTTTTAATATATATATCTCTTAGTAACAGTAAGGGAGGTTATTAGGTAGAAAAACTCTTTAACACGCTAATTAAAAAATATTTATGGAGAATTTTTGCTGTGTAAAAAAAGTGAATAGATTATTGATACAGTGAACAAGGGGTAAAACTTTTTTTAATGGCACAAACATTTCACACCAATTCCTGAGTTATTCACACTTCGTTTTGAGCTTTTTGTTAAGTTTGTAGATTTTAACGACATG
>MDSX01105621.1_pt1 | contig 11123 bp, 11 predicted proteins | sample 811141 | NCBI WGS metagenome assembly MDSX01 (sample SAMN05326642, study PRJNA326480) | marine metagenome | isolation source: seawater | place: Atlantic Ocean: South East | collected 2010
AGAGTTAAAAAAGTTCTAATATTGTCACACCAAATAATATCTGGTTTTAATCCATGAAAGTCAGAAAAAAATAGTCTGTTATATTTTAATAAACCTCTTAAAAAGTTTAGTATTTGTTTAGGTCTGAATTGGAGTAAGTTACCATCGAAAACTTCTAGCTCCTCTGGATAAGGAATAATCTTTACTTCGATAGAATGCTTCTCAGTTAATTCCGTTAAAGGGCTTTCTGCCTGCCCGACGAGTATTGGCTTAACTTTGCTCTTATCAAGGTTAAGTAGCAGTCGAAAAATGTTCTTTTGTGCACCACTAAAATTCTCTCTCATGATATGGAAAAAAATAACCTTTTTTGGAGGGGCTTGCTTACTTGTCATTCTAAAATATAAATTTTTAATTGTTGATTAATTGGTCTTTACTAGCACTGAGGTAAAGCTTTTTAAAACCTTCTTTTGAATAAAAATTTCAATTAGAAGTCATTACTTTAAGTAACTACTTTCTTTTTAGGGAACAGTACATTCAAGATTCTAACAGCAAGAATGACAAATATAAACGAAGTAAGAGGCCTGACTACGTCAACAGGGATAACTCGTTCTAAAGTGCCATTTTCCAGAATGCCATTCATTAAAAAATACAAAAAAACAAAAAAGGAAGGGGAGGTTCTGAGAAAAGAGTCAATACGATGCTCTTGAAACCTATAAAAAACTCCTACAAAGAATATCAACAAGATAGGAAGATAGTTGCCAAAGTAAAGATATAAGATTCCTTGTATTCCAAACATATGACTTGCGTAGTTGATTTGCTCATCAAAATAAACGTGATGGAATACTTGATTAATATTTAGTAAGTTTGGAAATAAGGAACCAGGCATTAAATCATTAAGCACTCTCTGAAAGGAAGATATAAAATTAAATGTCAGAGAAGGGTCATTAATATAGTGATTCCCTAAAATTAGAAACTTCTCTTGTAAGGCGCTTAATCGATGTAAAAGCTCTGTAATCCCAAAATAAGCTGTATTTACTAAAGGGTTGTTTGGATCAAAAATATTTAAATTCTCACTAATTAAACCCAAAAATAAGTCAGTATCTATTTCTAAATTAGAGCGTATAAGTGGTCTAATAATTTGTGCAGCAAGTCCTCCTATTATTACGAGCGGAGCTACGGAGGTTATAAGAATAATATTCTTTAAATCTCTTCTATCTAAATTTTTATTAAAGTTAAGATAAATATAATAGAGAATTAGGAATATAAAGACTGCAAAAAGAGCACTCCTTCCACCGGTCACTACTCCCAAAAGTGAACTAAAAAATATTGGCAATAAAAGAACTAATGAAGCTTCCTCTTTTCTGTGCTTCCTCATTATAAAAAGAGCCAAAAGGCTGAAGAAGATAACTTCTGTTTGTACAAGGCCGTACGCAAAGAGGGTTTCACCTCCGCCTTCTATAGCACCTTGCCACATAGCTCGAGGGTCTTGAGCATTTAGTAAGATCATCAGGATTATTAGAGACCAGAACCTCCAATCTAATGACGATATTATCGAATCAAATTTTTTAAAAATATATGGATAAAAATTTGTAGAATACTTCTTAGGCTTGATTAGTAACAAGCCTAGAAACCAAGCTAAAAGTAAAAATAGAAGGTTTGAATAAACGACTATAGAATCTTCATAGTTAAAGTAACTATTGTTAAAGTTTATGTATTCAATCTGACCTGTTGTCAGTCTACCTAGAAAAGTGTCTACATAGGGTCTAATTAGATAAATCTTAAATACATAAAAAGAAATTAATATATTTATTAAAGGTGCTACTCCAGAAAAGAAGAGCAAGGAGAGCACAAGGCAACAAACCATGATTAAAAAGGTCGTTAACTGATAATCTTGAAAAAATATAGGAGAAAAAAAAGGTAAAGTTAAGGCATAGAAAAGGAAAAAGAAAATCCCAATAACTCTTAAGCTTAAATTATTCATGGTTTTAGTTTTTTATCTCGCTAAATAATCTATAACAACCTTTGGCAGAAAGAAAACCACGACTAATCTAAGAAATTCTTTTCTGTTAATCGGTATCTTCAATAAACCTCTTAAAGCTTCTTTTTTTTGCTTATTTTTCATTAAATACATCATCTTAGAATAGTGAATTATTATAGGAATATTATAAAATTCTTTGGAGTTGCTAATTGTTACATCTTTTTTTATGTCTTGGTGCCAGGTTTCTAACTCTGAAATATTTTTCATAGGGTCTTTGATCGATAGATTTGTAGAATGGTATCTGTAGTGAGCTAGAGCGGCTGTTAGATATGAAGATTTTGAAATTGACGAGAGTCTGATCACAAGATCGAAATCACCTATAATATTAAAATCTGGATTAAATCCTTCTTTTAATTGGTTATAAGTTTCTTTTCTGATCATTAAAGTTAATAAACCAATAGTGTAGCTTCTTAGTAGATCATCTAATATGTATTCTGATGATCTTAACTTCTGTTGGCAAAGACTTCTTTTACCGTTTGATTCATTCTCTACCCAGTAATCTGAAAAACAAAAGCCTATTTCCTTGTCTGCAAATTCCTGAACTTGTTTAATCAATTTATCCCTACCCCACCAATCATCACAATCTAAAAAAGCTATTAAAGAGCCGGTTGAATTTTCAATGGCTAAATTTCTTGCAGCGTACAGAGGCACTGTTGTATTGCCTTTAAAATATTTTAATCGTGAATCAAAAGAATTAGCTATTTCCGCACTCGAATCAGTGGAATTATTATCCCAAAAAATTATCTCCCAATTATTATAGGTTTGAGCGTATATAGAATTGATAGCATCCTTCAGATACTCTTCGCCATTATAGCAATTGATTATTATGCTAACTTTTGGGTTGTTCAATGCTTCTTAAAAGATAATCTTCAATAACTAAATCTAGCCCTTCTTCTATTCCTATTATAGGTTTCCAATTTAGTATTTTTCTAGCTTTCTCAGAATTAGCAACTAATTCCATATTTTCTGAACTTCTGTAGGGTATGGCTCCAAAATCAGGATCCCCATATCCTATCTTATTTTTTATAAGATTTATCAGTGAATGAATGGAAATTGCTTCCCCAGAGGCAAGATTAATTACCTCTCCAAGCACTTTTTTATTTCTCAATGCCATAATAATTCCTCTTGAAATATCATCAACATAAGTGAAATCTCTCAACTGTTTTCCTTCAGAGGTCATGAAAGAATTCCTGCTTAAACATCCATCTATAATTTGAGGAATAAATCTGTCTTTCTTTTGCCCTATTCCATAAACTAAAAATAACCTAAGAATGGTTGCAGGAAATCCTTCTGTTCTATGTAGGTTTTGTAGTAAGTGAGTGGAAGCTACTTTTGCAGAAGAATAAGGAGAGATTGGCGATTCTCTCATGGTTTCTTTCTGTGGAGCTCTTTGATTGCCATATTCATCGCTACTCCCTATATTAATAAATGACTTAAGATTATCTCTTTCTATAGAACTAAGTAAGTTAACTAATCCCAAGAAATGAACTTTTAGCACAAGCTCTCCACCTGAAAAGAAATCTGAATGGTCAATATACCCACTTAGATTAACTACAAAATCAAATCTCTTGCCTTTTAAAGACTCTCTTAGATTTTCATCGTCCAATAAGTCTACTTTTATAACTTTTACATCAGGTAAGAATTCATTATCAACAGAGCCAGTTTTGCTGAGTATAGTTACATCTATGCCTTCCTTATGCCCCCATTCAGCTAAATTTCTACCTATGAAACCACTACCACCAACTATTAATAGTTTCTCCATAGGATCAACTTTTCCAAGGAGCTTTTCCTGTCTTCCAAACTTCTTCTAGATCATCTCTATCTCTTTTTGTATCCATACATTTCCAATAACCTTTATGAAAAAAAGCTTTTAATTCTCCCATTTCCGCAGCTTTTTCTAGCGGTGCAGCTTCTAAGACTGTTTCATCGCCTTCTATTAAATCCAGGAATTCGGGCTGAATAACAAAATATCCTCCATTTACCCAGCCGTGCGTTGTTTGTGGTTTTTCTTTAAAAGTCGTAACCTGATCTTCAACTATATCAAGTTCTCCAAACCTTGCTGTAGGATGAACTGCAGTCACAGTAACCATCTTTCCGTGTTCTTCATGAAACTTGATTACTTTATTTATATCTAAATCTACCAAACCATCTCCATATGTAAGCAAGAAAGGTTCTTTGCCTATGAATTTCTTTAGCCTTTTTACCCTTCCACCTGTCATACTCTTTTGGCCGGTATCAACAATAGTAACTTTCCAATCTAACCTCTCTTCTTCAAAAGATTCTATTTCTCCAGTCTTGAGATCAATTCTAAAATCGGAGTTTAAATTCTTATAGTTCAGAAAAAAATCTTTTATTACTTCACCTTTGTAGCCAGCTGCTAAATGGAAATCCTTATGACCAAAGCTTGCATAAAAATTCATTATATGAAGCAGGATAGGCTTTCCTCCTATAGTTACCATTGGTTTTGGTATATCTGAAGTATATTCTGATAATCTTGTACCAAATCCTCCTGCAAGAATGACAACTTTCATATTACTTACCAGCAAAAATTAAATTCTTCGACATCTTTTTTATCTACTTCTTCAGGATCATGAGGAATACTAGCAACATTCAGAACTATGTTTTCCTCTTTACCAATTCCTTGAAAACCTAACCATAACATAGGAGAAATTGTTAAACGATTATAATTATCTCTTGACAGCTCTACTACCTTAAATTCACCATAAGAACTCGATTCAATTCTATCATCATGAATTACGAACTTAACTGACCCAGTTGGAACAATTAAATTTAAGGTCATCCTTTTGTGGCGCTTCCATCCTTTAATTGATTGATGGTCTATTATTGAAAAATAAGCCTCTCCAAAACCCACAAAACTTGAATCAATAGACTTCAAACCATGCATTACATCTCCTCCAGGAGTTTGCATCATATCTAATTTAGTTATTTCAACGCCATTCATGTCAATCTATAAAGCTTAATGTATCAGACCAAGATTTTGATCTTTCTTTCCCTAGATCTTTATAGTCCCTGATCTGTTGCTGAGTAAATTCTTTCATAGAAATTTCTTTATCCTTTTTAGTCCTTGCATAGAATGCCTCATACCAATTAGCTGTCATTTTAACTGTTTCTCCAAAAGTTAGATTGGGTGACCAAGACAGGTCTGCTAAAGCTTTGTCACAATTTAATTTCAATAAACCAGCTTCATTGATGTTATTTGAACTATCTGAAGTATCATTCCAACTTACATCTGCCCAGGATTTAGACATTTCAGTAATTAGCTCCTTAACAGAGAAATTTTGATCTGCACTAGGACCGAAATTATAAGCTTCTCCATTTACCTTCTCATTTTCTAAGAGCTCTGATCCCAAGTGCAAATAACCACTTAAAGGCTCTAAAACATGTTGCCAAGGTCTAGTTGCATTTGGATTTCTAATATCTACAGTTTCATTTTTTGACCAAGCCCTTACGCAGTCTGGAATTATTCTATTTAAAGCCCAATCTCCACCTCCAATTACATTTCCTGCTCTAGCTATACCTAAATAAACTTTTTCCTCTTTTTTGTTAAAAAAGCTTTCTTGGTAAGACCTAATAACAATTTCTGCCATTCCTTTTGATGCACTATAAGGATCTTTTCCGCCTAACCTATCCGTTTCTCTGTATCCCCAACTCCACTCTAAATTATCATATACTTTGTCACTTGTTATCATTACTAAAACAACATCTTTCTTTAATAATCGGACCGACTCTAAAACATGGGTCGTTCCTATTGCATTAGTTAAGAAAGTATTTACAGGGTCTTGATAAGAAGGAATAACTAAAGACTGTGCAGCTAAATGAAATATAAAATCAGGTTGAACAGCTTTTATAGTAGCGGATAAAGAATCTAAATCTTTAATGTCTAATCTATTATCTGAAATAAAATCAGAAAGACCACAAACGTCAAAATTTGCAGGATCACTAGGTATTTCATTTGAGATTCCTACAACTTTAGCTCCTAACATATCTAACCAAAGTGAGAGCCAGCTTCCTTTAAAGCCAGTATGTCCTATTACAAGTACAGTTTTATCTTTATATTGATTCACTATCTTACTATTTTAGTTTAGTTTTAATTTTAAGAAAGCATCTTTCGATAACTTAAGACTTTATGTCTTTATATATCTTTTGATGGCCATATAGTAACAAACAAGCATTTCTATTAATCCTAGCTCCTGAATAAAGTGGAATAGACTTCTTAATTCTATTACGAGCATAAAAATATTTATTTTCTTTAAAGACTGATACGTTCTCTTAAGGTTTGAATATGCAAAATGAGAAGCTAACAAACGAATTAAATCATGAGAGTTCTGTTCAGATACTGAAAAAGAAATTTTGGTAAAAGAAATTAGGTTTAGAAACAAAAAACTATAGTTATTTTTTAACAAGAACTCTTTAGTTAATTTCTTCCCCCAATGTCTCCCTATGATCTGTATGTCATTATCTAAAAAAGCTATTTGACCTTGTTCAGGGTGAACTCTATGGCAAGAAAGAGGTGAAGAGGAATAATAACAATTTTTTCCTTTAGATAAAATCTCAATCCATAGCTTAACATCACAAAAAGGGCCAAATGAGTCATCAAAGCCTTCAGATTCTTTAATATCTGAAGTCCTAGCCATAGCGAGCTGTATAGGAACAAAGTTCTCAACTATATCTCTAAGACCCTCCAAAGAAGTAAAAAACTTATCTTCCTGATGATTAACATTTAAATGAACATCTTTACCTTCAGAGTTAATGGTTTGAACCGAAGAATAAACAAAACTTACATCTCTATCTTCCAAAATGGAATAAAAAGCATTTAGAGAGGCTGGCAGTAGAGTATCATCATGAGGTAATAATAAGAAATATTTAGATTTGGCTTTTTCAATACACTTATTGAAATTCTTAATAGAACCAATATTAGATTCATTCCTAAAATATTGTATTCTTTTATCCTCAATTTCTTGAATAATTCTTTTTGTTCCATCGGTAGAGCAATTATCTAGAACTAGAATCTCGAAATCTTTAAAGTCTTGGTTTAAAACACTATCAATACAATTTTTAATATATTTCTCACCGTTAAAAACAGGTATGCATATACTAATCTTTGGATTTGGGTCCATATCACTGCAATTGAAGTAAAGCGATTGTTTTTTCTATACCTGTCTCTATAGAAGTTTGCGGAGTCCATCCAGTTAGGTCTTTTAATCTTTTTAAATTAGCGTAAGATTTTGGTTGGCTTTGTTCAGATTCAGGAACTTCATGGGAGCCAAAATTAAGTTTTTTAGGATCTGAATCTAGCATTTCCCAAAATTTTAAAACAAAGTCTTTCAATTGAATAACTTCTCCTGCTCCTAAATTTATGATTCCTGATTTATTTACATTGCAAATTTTTTCAAGGCCTTGGGCGACATCTTCAATATATATATAATCTCTATAATGCTCACATGGAGAAAGATCCATATCTTGTCCATCTTCTGCGCTTTTAAATAACTGATTAATTAGTGAGTTATGTTTCTGACCAGCGCCATAAGCGTAATAAAGTCTAGTATGTATAAATATTGATTGATACTCCTCAGCCATTTGATTACCAAAATCACATAATGCCGTCTTACCTTTTATATAATTATTCGAAGGTTCAGGTAAAATAAGTGATTCTTCTAAACTGCCTTGCAAGTCTCCATATTCTGACGAAGATCCAACCGAAATAAACCTTTTGAGTCCTGCTTTGAAAAGGGTATTAATAAGGTTTTTTCCTTCTTCAAGATTCTCCGATATATGTATAGAATGATGAGGTTCATAGACATTACCCCAGCCTAAATGTATAAAAGTTTCAGGTAATCCCACTTTTTTAATTAAATTGTTAATTTCTTTAGGTTTTGAGAAATCCAGAACTTCTAGAAATTCGCCATCGGATTGAGAGATAAGTGTTAGATTATAACCAAGGGAAGAGAGAAACTCCTTAGTGTAAGTCCCAACAAACCCCCTTGAACCAGTTAACCAAATATTTTGAGCCAATTAATTACCCTAAATTGTAAATTATAAATCTTCTATCAATTCAAGAATTGCACCATCAGGATCATGGCAATAAAGAATCTTGGCCTTTCCTCCAGGAGCTATAAGAGGTTCCGACTTGCAAGTATAACCATTTGCTATGATTTTCGAATATAACAGAGAAAGGTCATCAACTGTAAGAGCCACATGTGAAGCTCCGATCTTATTAGAGGGACTCTCACTTATCGAAGACTGATCTGGATGTGTATGGTATTGTAATAATTCTATTAAACCTCCTTTAGGAATAATTAACTTAGCCCATTCCAGCTTAACTCCTTTAAGTCCAGTTAAGCTTTCTATGAAATCACCCTGCTCAACTTCTCTTCTATACAGTTCTAAATCAAGAGTATCTTTATAGAATTTAAGAGATTCTTCTAAATCTTTAACTACGAAAGCAGAGTGCCTTATAGAGCTAATCATCTAATCGGTAGGATATTTGGGATTAGCAGTCAAACACAACTCCAAGTATTTTTTTGAATTGTCTTTATCACCTTGTTTATCATGGATTTCTGACATCAATTTAAAGGCTCTATACGAAGATCTCCAGTCAGCATTTAGATTAGTAGTAATCATACCTAAAACTTTTAAAGCTTTTTCCTCTTCATTAGAAGCTGATAGGATTTTTCCATATTCTAGTCCTATTTTATTTGCTGGAGAATATTTCCAATTCTTGATAATTTCTTGAGAAAAGTGATGACTTAACTCTTTAGGCAATAGGTCTTCAGAAAACGGTATATCTTTCTCGTTAAGATACTGATACGTATCCAAAGCAACATCCTTCAACGAAGAAGCATCTTCATTATTAATGTAAACGTTATATAGAGGCTCAACAAGTTCTAAAGGGAGTATTTCATTCTTTAATCCCGCTTCATAATCAGATATCCATTTATCTTCATCAGAATCTAAACTGGTGTCCCCTTCTAGTATTCTAGCCGTTAAACAAACTCCTCCTAGGGGTCTATTATCTTTCCAAACATCATTTCTATACTTTTCATTATCAGCAACTACATCTACATCTGAAAAACCAAGGTATCTTAAATTCATTACAAGAGATTCTGTTGTTGGTACATTAACAATAGTTGTGTGGGCGGAAGATCCATCGTGATAGGCAGACTCAAATTTCTGTGCTGTGACACCACAAGACTCTTCATTGAATTGATAAACCAGATCTCTCATCTCTATTTCTTCTTTTAAATCATCTGTAATGTAAGAAGAAGAAATAACGCGTGATTCTATAAAGACCATCTTTTCACAAGCTTCTCTTATACTTCTCAATGCTACAGGAATTGACTCAACGTGATACAAAACTCCAGCACAAATTACGATATCAAAAGTCTCACCTTTGAGAGATTCTATGTCACCTACCCTATAGTCTACTTTATTCTCTAACTTTAATATTCTTCTAACGACCTTACCTTTGTTGATATTCTTTTCTCTGGGTTCAATACCAACCATCTTCTTAAATGGTAGGTCGGTTAATTGGTGCAAAACCCAACCATCATTACAACCAATATCCAGTATGCTTAAATCCCTTATTTCTTCCTTAGTAAAATTCTTCAGAATTGCTTCTCTTATGAGCTTCATGAAATATTCACTTCTACCGGTTAACCCCTCTTCGTTTCCAACTGAGACGTCTCCCGAATTCCAAACTGCCATACTATATGGGCCATTAGCATTTAATTCTTCAATTTGTTCTTTTGTTAATTCTGAACCATCATGCAATAACATCACTATCTCCTCTTTAAGTAACCATTTGGCGCAACTGAAATTAATAATCTCTCGTCAATTGTTTCGTCAATTGAAAAACTTTCATCTTCCAGCAGATACTCATGTAAAGCTGTTTTAGGGTTATCGCCTTTTTTCCAAGGTCTATCCCCATGAAGAGTATCAGGTAAATCTTCTATAACAGAATCAAATACAACACAGTAACTATTGCTTGATACCAACGGTGCATAAGCCCTTAATTCATCTAGTACGTGGGAATGTGTGTGATTTGAATCCAAAAAAACCATTATTTTATCAAACCCTTTTGCTTCTAATTGAACCTGCTTTATTATCTCGTCATCTATTGATGATCCTTCTATCAAGATCAATCTATTTCTTAAAGGGTGTTCATCTAAAGCTTTTTTATTATGTTCACGAATATCAATATCTACACCTAATACTTTTCTTTTAGGTTTCTTAGGATCTAAGGTTTGTCCTAAATCATGCGCTTCACAGTAATCTAACATAGCAAGTATAGAAGCACTTAAAATCAAAGAACCACCGTGAGCTATGCCAGTTTCTATAATCAAATCTGGCTTTACTTTCCAAATAATTTCTTGAGTTGCCACTATGTCTTGGGGGTATTGAATGATAGGTCTAGAAAGCCATTCAAAATTATAGGAATATTGTGTTGATACAGATTCCTCCATGAAGTCAGAAGAGATCTTTTTAAGTAGATCTGAATGTTTTATGTCCATTTATTTATTTTGATTATCTGAAAAGAGAGATTTAGTAACAGAATTATAGTCTATCTTCATAGAATCTTCATATGGCTTTATAAGCCTCTCAGATTGTTTCCTAACTACATCAATAATTTTAACATCAGAAATCGCACGGGTAATATTAAATGCAAGTCTGTTTAAGGCATTATTTTCACCTCTTGAATCATCGATAAGCACTACCCTTTTAGAAGTTTCGATTTCTTTGAGTAAAGTTTTGTTCTGAAAATTACTATGAGTATTTACACTAAATAAAGAAGAAGATAGGCCTTGACTTGATATTGCATCAGAAAGCTCTAAGCCATAAGGCAGAGAGTGGTTAAAACAAACAATAGAAGTATCTTCACCCTTGGTATATTGGATAAAATTTAAATCTGGATCTTTATAAACTAAATCTAATTCCAATAAATCTGACTGCAATAACCGCTGACCCGAACTTAAAATTCTAAAACCAGGCTTTAGTAAATAATTTTTAATAATTAAACTTGAATCAATATTATTAGTAAAAGAGAAGGCTTCTACATCAGCAATAGAACTAAAACTTTCTATATTAT
>MDSX01050344.1_pt1 | contig 11122 bp, 9 predicted proteins | sample 811141 | NCBI WGS metagenome assembly MDSX01 (sample SAMN05326642, study PRJNA326480) | marine metagenome | isolation source: seawater | place: Atlantic Ocean: South East | collected 2010
CAGCATCGGTGTCCGATTTGAGACCGATGAGGATGGTTCATTCAACCTCGTGAAAGAAGGTGGCCACTCAACTCGAAGGATCCTCCATGCAAAGGACGCAACTGGAAAGGAAATTGAACGTGCGCTCTCGGAAAGTGCTGCTAATCACAAAAAAATCACGATTAAACCCAACACATTAGCCATTGATTTAATCCAGACAAAGCATGGACATCCCAATCAGGGAATCTCTGGCGTTTGGTGCCTCAATCAATTAAGTCAAGAAGTACTTACATTCAGCGCAGATGTCATTTTGTTGGCGACTGGAGGGGTTGGGCAACTCTGGGCCACAACCACAAATCCATCTGTTGCAACTGGCGATGGATTAGCGATGGCATATCGAGCGGGTGCTGCTGTCAAAGACATGGCTTTCATCCAGTTCCATCCAACTGCATTGGCTCGAAAAAATGACCGCCCTTTTCTCATCACTGAAGCAGTACGTGGAGAAGGTGGCGTCATTTTAGATCGGGCAGGCCTCACTGAATGGCAGGCTGCCGTGGAGGAGGCAAAACATCACGGCATTGCGCCTCCTTCACCAGAGCAATTTTCCTTTACCAAAGAACACTCGCCATTGGGCTCAATGGCCACAAGAGACATCGTGGCCCGTGCTATTGACCAGAATTTGAAGCAGACTGGTGCATCGAATGTTTTTCTTGTGACATCACATCTTGATCAAGCCCATTTGTTGAACCACTTCCCAACCATTCAAGATCGATTGAATCGACATGGCTTGAAATTAGGAAGGGACCCCCTTCCAATTGCACCTGCGGCACATTACGTGGTAGGTGGGCTAGATGTCGACGATATTGGCCGCCCTCACGTTCGCTCATCCACCGATTTGATCCCTGGATTGTATGCCATTGGCGAAGTCGCCTGTACGGGAATGCACGGAGCAAACCGTCTGGCTTCCAACAGTTTACTTGAAGCGGTGGTCTATGCAGCGAGAGCTGCCGACCACATCATTGCAGAAAACCCTCCATCGAAGGCCATCGAGCTGCCTGATTGGCGCGCTGATGGCCTTGGCAACCTTGTCGAGCATGCTCCCGTCATCAATGACCGAGCGGCACTCAAGGCCACCATGTCCCAAGAAGTGGGAATTGTGAAGCGCTATGATCGTCTTCATCGAGCGAAACGTCGACTCGCTTTGCTCTCAGAAGAAGTGGACATCATATGGAAGCAAGCTGTCCCATCAAGAGAGATTGTCGAACTGCGAAACATGGCTCTTGCAGGTCAACTCGTCATCGAAGATTCACTCGCTCGAACAGAAAACAGAGGATTGCATTTCAATGCTGACTTGACTGAGGCGTGAGCGCTTCAATCATGGCGCTGAGCATTTGGTTCATTGGAGCACGCATACCAATTCGCTCGCCTCGTTCGACAACGGCTTGATTGAGGAAGGCAATCTCAGTCATGCGACCGGTGCGAACGTCTTGGAGCATGCTACACTTGTTTTCCGAAGTGGCATGAAGCACCGCTTGTAATTGCTGTTCGAGTTCTAAATCATCGGGAATAGGTACCCCTTCCTGGCGTGCAATTCTCGCCCCCTCAAGCATTGTTTCCAATGCTGCATTGAAGAGGTTAGGTTTGAGCAGTTCACCGTTTTTGACCCCTGAAAGTGCAGCTATAGGGTTGATTGCAATATTGAGAAGCACCTTCATCCAGACGGTCGATGGGCCATGTTCCGACCATGAGATAGACAATGTGCTGCGCGTAAAGGCGTCCATCAGGGGTTGGACCTCAAGCGCCGAAGGCCCTCCTTGGAGTTGACCCAAGACGATTGTACCATGACCTGCGAAATGGACAACGCCAGGACTCGGACGCCAAGCAGCGTAAGTGGTTGTACCACAAACAACCCTGTGAGGGCCAAGAGCAGTAATGAGCGCCTCAGCATGGCCAAGTCCATTGGAGAGACTCATGGCAATGCCAGTGGGTGTGAGCAAACGATGCGCAAGCTTTGCTAAAACAGGAGTAGAGTGGGCTTTCCCGGTAAGGACGACGACGTCCATAGATCCATCAAGTTGTTCGGGAATACCAACCTCATCCAGCGTAAACAAAGCATCATTTGCATGAACCTGCATCGACGCTTCTCCTTGAATCTCAAGACCTTTCGCGACCATCATCGCCCCATGGTCGCCCTTTGAGTGAACCACAAGTTCGATCTGCGAATCTTGCGAAAGAAAACCTGCAAGGAGGGAGCCGAGTGAACCTGCCCCCAATATTGCGATGTTCATCTCATCCCCTCATACATAACTGCCTAAATGAATCACAATCTGGCCTTCAACATGTTCGAACCACATGGTCGAGAGTGCAGATTGACTCGGCTCAAACTCAAAGAAATTATCGCCCGGTTGCAATTGAGAGGTTGACGAAATGTCACTCCATTGAGCACCATTCCCCTCGAAATTCAATTGCACTGCAACCGTTGAGTTGCTTGGATTATAGAGATTAAATGCACCTCCATCTGGCGTCAGCATTGTTCCATTCGTAGCCGCCATCCAGACATTTGACCACATACGGTGGACGACATTTGATCTGATGAGGATGACTTCAGGCCCTTCTTCAACTGTAAAATTCAGACGTGGAAGGGGAGAAAGTGGTTCGGAACAAACAACGACTGTTGAGCCATCAGGCATTTGAATTGTCAGATTTTGAGTTCCATTTGCAATCGAGGGTATGCTGGATATTTCTCGAACATCAAGGTCCCAAATCCAATCGCCTGATGCAGGGGGAAGAGGGGTTGCTAGGGTTGCATTCAGCGGACAGGCTTCTCCTGTAGCGCTCATGATGGTGCCAGCACCCAATTCAAAGCCCCAACCCGTGGTCGGACTTGGCGTGATCTTCCATCCGCTTCCTGGTACAACCGCTGTCATCGGCAAGGTCGGAGAACCGGCGTGGAATCGAACACCATCAATAAGCACCTCATCCAATGTAGATGCTTGGAGAAGAACAGGGTCGAGGCCACGAATGCACAAGCGTTCTGGTCGTTCATCGAATGAAGCGTTGAGGCTATCATGACCTTCAATCCAATGAAGACGTGCATCGATTTCAAAGGAATCAACTGCATGAGGAAGCGATGCATTGATCGAGGAATCACTGATTCCTCCGAAGGACAAACAGCGCTTCAGTTCACCGTTTTCTTCGACGAAAGCCCACATTGATGCCACAAAGACATCGAGGTCTGGTTGAATGGTGATTGATTGAACATTCAGGGTTGAAAGCGAGGTGGTGAGCATCCCAAATGTTGTGGCTACTGGAGCATCAGCTGCACCGAGCCATGTGAGGTTTAACACGACCGTTGTTTGTGTGTTTGGAGGGAGCACACTTCCACAACCGCCCTCAGCGATCGAAATTGAATCCTCTCCATCACAATCCCACGCAGCAGTCCATGCATTGAGGTTGGTATCGTATCGATCTTCGAGAACAGCCCAACTGCGTTCGAGTGAGGATGGATTTTGCACGGTGATGCTCACCTCAGCACTCCATGTACCATTGTGCAATACCGCTTTTCCGAAATCATCGATGGAGTACGATACTTCTTGATCCCAATCTTCATCCACGGCAAAAGGGATTTGTTGAGGGAGGGCGAGGATGACAATCGCTAGAGCAACAAGACCCATGTTCTTTATCGATGAGAGTTCCAATCCTTTCGGTTCATCAAGTACGATTGGTGTTCGACGATCTGAACCCATGAACAGCAGAAGTGGAACGACCATTGAGAGCACAAGAAGCCAGATATTCAGCCCATTGAAGGCATCAAACATCCATGCGAAAGCAAGGAGAAGAAGGAAGATAAAGATCTGATTTGAACCGCTCCTCGCCTCACCATGACCTGCACGAGCAACCATAAGGCGTCCTCCAGGGAATGTTGGGATTGGGAGCATTGATAGGCAACCAAAGAAAGTCAAAAGGGCCCCAACGTGCACAAAGGGATGCGCCCAAACCAGCAATTGCTCATACCCGTCACCAAGCATCAGTTGACTCATGAGTTCGACTGCAAGGGGCGGATAGGCCATGTTTTGCTCGCTTGTGATCGAAACAAAATCTGGAGTGAGCCACAAACCAACACCCCAGAAGAGCATACCAAGAGAGACAAGCGTTGCTGGAACACTCACTGCAGACCAACCAAGCGCTTTCCTGTCTGGCCACAAACGCGCATCCATTCGAGGAAGTGTTGGGATTAAGAAGAGGCCAAAAGGCCAAATCAGCATCGATTTAGGCAGGGCACCAAGGCTCCATAGGGCAATCGATGGCTCTGGAACGGGCACGATATGGCCCACCCGCATACCATAGCGCCCTGCGATATAGCGTTGAATATGTGAGGCTATGAACACCGATGCAAGCACAGGAAGAGTGTAGCCAATAAAGGCGTCAATGAGGGATGAGTCGCTGAACCACCCCCCCTCAGGGGTTGCCCCTTTCATCCAGTATGCACCGGCAAGGGTCAGGGTAAGGGCTGTGATGATCCACATCAATCGCTGGAACCCGTTTGAGGGGAACTGACGTTCTGGAATTGGAAGAATTTGGATCACCCATGGTTCATCAATGAGTAATTTTGCCACCCAACCCAATTTCAAAAGATGATCATTGAGGACAACAAGCTGTTGATGCGCATCATCATCACCTTTGGTGGTGACATTCCATGCTGGTAATACAGTCCCACCAATGACGCCATGGACGTTGAAATGACGGTTCAATATGGTCTGAAGGAGCTCGTGTTGTGACCAGATGTCCTTGTGAGCCTCCATTGGTTGAAGTTCAGGAGAAGCTGGCTTATCGTCACTCATGGCTTCCCCTCATCTCAACGGGGGCAAGCCTCCCCCATCAATGAATCCCTCATGGTTTTCAAACATACGGACAGCACCTGCCCGTAAATGATCGTCACTTGTTCTTGAATCGCTTGAGACGGAAGGTTTCTTCACGTTCCATTTCTTCAAGGCGAAGTTGAATGAATACTCGTGCCTCTTCGAGCTCAGGGATCACTTTGAACTCGAGCGCATTGACACGGCGCTTTGTAGCTTCAATTTCCTGGAGCAAGCGCTTGAGTGTAGCTTCCATTTCTGAAGCACGAACAATCTTTTCAATCAAATTACCAAATGATTCACCTGCTTCGTCAATGTATGGTGAAGAACCAATGTATCCAACACCACGCTCTTGGAAGGTTGATTTGAGGTTGGTTCCACTGACGCTAGGGACAACAACACCCATGATGTTTCGGCGTTCAACCTCAACTTCTGGGTGACCAGTGTTAGCGATAGCGGCTGCACGTACTGCAAGACCACCCTCGATGGCGTTGGCCAAGTCGATGCGTTGCTTTGCAAGGCGATAGGTCGCAGTGAGGTCACGCTTTGCCTCAATCATTTCAGCCAAGAGTTGTCGGAATTCGTGGAACAAACCGTCCCGCTTCATCTTCAACAACTTGTACCCGTTCTTGGTTTGCTTAATGCGCCCCTTGAGCTTAATCAACTCACTTCGGGTTGGCTTGATGTCGAGTGCCATGTTCTTTGCCTCCAGTTTGCTTCAGCACGTTCAAGCCTTGTTATCTGGGTGGTACTTGTCAATCCACTTTTGGTCGAGACGAACGAGGTACTTGGTGTCGATTGAAGACATCAACGTCCAGCACAGATCAAGGGTTTCTTCGATTGAACGGTCTTCGTCACGTGTTTGTCGAAGGAACTTGTCTTCGAAGACGCCCGAGAAGTCAAGCAGTTGCTTGTCACGCTCGTTCAGTGCATCTTCACCGACAATCGCTACCAATCCACGTAGTTCACGGCCCTGAGCGTACGCAGCGTACATTTGGTCGGACACAGACTTGTGGTCTTCACGGGTGGTCTTCTCACCAATACAGGATCCCATCAAACGAGAGAGTGATGGAAGAACGTTGATCGGCGGATAAATACCCTGTTGGTGCAACTCACGAGAGATAACAATCTGACCTTCAGTAATGTATCCAGACAAGTCAGGAATCGGGTGGGTGATATCGTCACCAGGCATGGTCAAAATTGGGAACTGAGTGATGGATCCCTTCTTGCCCTTAACAAGACCAGCACGCTCGTAGAGCATAGCTAAGTCAGTGTACATGTATCCTGGGTATCCACGTCGTCCTGGAACTTCTTCACGTGCTGCACCAATTTGTCGCAATGCGTCACAATAGTTGGTCATGTCAGTGTAGATGACAAGAACGTGGTAGTCCTTCTCAAACGCCAAGTATTCAGCGGCGGTCAAAGCAAGACGTGGTGTAATGATTCGCTCGACAGCAGGGTCGTCAGCAAGGTTGACGAACAATACAGCGTTTTCGAGCGCACCTGTTCGCTCCAAATCGGAACGGAAGAAATTGTATTCTTCAGCGGTGATTCCCATAGCACAGAACACAACAACGAATTCTTCATCAGAATCCTTGAGTTTGGCTTGTCGAGCAATCTGGAGAGCAATGTCGTTGTGAGGTAGACCCGATGCCGAGAAAATTGGCAACTTTTGTCCACGCACAAGACTCGTACAGAGATCGATAGCAGAGACACCCGTCTGAATGAAATCATTCGGACTTTGTCGGCTGTAAGGGTTAATCGCAGCACCAATGATGTCTTCCTTTTGTTCAGCGACAATTTCTGGACCGCCATCACGTGGTCGTCCTGCACCATCGAGAATTCGTCCGACGAGGTCGGTGCTCACAGGGAGCTTGAACACGTCACCCATGAAGGTGACACCTGCTTCTCGGTCGATTTTGGAGGTTCCTTCGAACACTTGAACGATGACGAGGTCATCGGAGGTGTCGAGCACTTGTCCGTTCTTGATGGTGCCATTGGAAAGTCGTAGAGTGACGATTTCACCAAAGGCAACAGGTTCAGTCTTGTTCAAAAAGACCAGAGGTCCCTTCACGTCGGTAATGGTTCGGTATTCTTTTCCAGTCATGATAATCCTCTCCTCAGTTGTCCTCCACCGTAGCGGCTATTTCGGCAGTCATGGTGTCGACCATCGATTCGATGATGTCGACATATCCTTTCTCGAATCGACCTCTCATGAGGTCAGATCGGGATGGAACGTTGACAACATCGTTGAGTTGTGCGCCGCTGGCCATTGCAGACTTTGCGGCGTCTTGGAAGGATAAGATGGCCTTGGCCATCTTGTATTGCAAGTGGATGTCACAGTAAGCGTCGACATCGTGGAAACCGTTCTGTTGCAAGAAGAACTCACGAATCATACGAGCGACTTCAAGGGTAAGTTGCTGATCTGTTGGTAGAGCATCGGAACCGACCAGTTGGACAATTTCTTGCAATTCGGATTCAATCTGAAGCAGACCGCTGATTTGGGTTCGGACTTCTGGGAAGTCTTGGCTGATGTTGTCACGGAACCACTGGTCGAGGCTTTGTGGGTACAAGGAGTACGAGTTAAGCCAGTTGATTGCAGGGAAGTGCCGTTGTCGGGCAAGTCCAGCATCGAGACCCCAGAACACCTTGACAATTCGCAAGGTACCTTGAGACACAGGTTCGGAGATGTCACCACCAGGTGGAGACACAGCACCAATGACGGTGACTGAACCATCATCACCGCTGAGGGTTTCGACACGTCCAGCTCGTTCGTAGAATTCTGCAATTCGGGACGAGAGGTAAGCAGGGTATCCTTCTTCACCAGGCATTTCTTCAAGACGAGAGGAAATTTCACGCATTGCTTCTGCCCAGCGAGAGGTTGAGTCAGCCATGAGAGCGACGTCGTAGCCCATGTCACGGAAGTATTCTGCGATGGTAATTCCTGTGTACACAGATGCTTCTCGAGCAGCCACAGGCATGTTTGAGGTGTTAGCGATCATCACGGTTCGCTCCATGAGCGGCTTACCGGTGTTTGGATCAATCAAGTGAGGGAATTCGTCCAACACTTCAGTCATCTCGTTTCCACGTTCTCCACAACCGATGTAAACCACAAGTTGTGCGTCAGAGTACTTTGCAAGAGACTGCTGTGTCACCGTCTTTCCAGAACCGAATGGACCTGGAATTCCTGCTGCACCACCCTTTGCGAGCGGGAACAAGAAATCCAAAATTCGCATACCGGTGATCAGAGGTGTATCAGGAGCGTACTTCTGTTGGAATGGTCGGGGGGTTCGGACCGGCCACTTCTGCATCATCTGCATTTCAGTACCGTCTTCGAGCACACAGATCGTTTGTGTGACGTTGAAGTCACCAGATTCAATCGACTTCACAGTACCGTTTGCGGTTGGAGGGACCATGATCTTGTGAATGATTGTTTCAGTTTCTTGAACGTGCCCGATGACTTGGCCACCGACCACTTCGTCGCCAACTGCGACTTGTGGTTCAAAGGTCCAGATCTTCTCGAGGTCGAATGCATCTGCATCGACACCACGGGTAATGAACACACCCATTTCCTTCTCCAATGTTGGGAGAGGACGCTGAATACCGTCATAGATTTGTGTCAAAAGTCCGGGCCCGAGTGAAACAGACAGGGTCTCTTGGGTGTTCAAAACTGGTTCGCCTGGTCGAATACCCGATGTGTCTTCGTACACTTGAATGACGGCTTTTTCGCCGTGCAGTTCAATCACTTCGCCCATCAGACCTTCGTGCCCAACACGAACGACGTCATACATAGCTGCGCTCATGCCGGTTGCGGTCACAACAGGACCAGATATCCGGTAAATTACTCCTTCATTGCTCATTTTTATTTCCTCCATTTTTGTTGGAACATTACTTCCAAAGGTCGACTCCTATTGCCTTACGAATTGTATCTCGCAAAGTGGTGTCTTCTTCCGTTCCAATGCCAAGCACGGTCGGAGAGACGGATGCCGAGAGTTGGTCACGAAGACGCTCTGGCAGTGCAGCGAGGATTGCGGAGTCGACCACGACAATCCCGACGCTTTTGTTGTTGAGTAGTGATTTGAAAGTGGAAACCATTGCGTCTTCACCTTCAGGGTTGTGCAAGTGATCAACACCTGCGAGTTGGAAACCAAGAGTGAATTCCGGCGTACCTACAACAGCGATATCCATTCATTTCACCTCAGTTCAGTATGTGTGCTTCCAGCACATCGGTTGGCAAGCCCGCTAGGCGGCCTCGCACAATAAGTCTCAAGTCATCCACTTCTTGCACCTTCATGGCGATGTAATGAATGACTGGTAGTGCTGAAACGGGGTGCAAGAAACTCATGCGAGCCATCATCTTGTGTTCCCGTTCCTTCAACCATGTGACCACAGCATCGAGGCTGCGGGTTTCGGTTGATGTGGCGAGTGCTTCCTCGAACGAGGCTCCATCGAATCTTGGTGCATTACGAAGCAGATCGAGCAAGGCGTCCTTTCCACCGGTAGCAATGGCGGAAAAAGCGCGCTTAGGAACAACTCGTCCACCTGGGATGAGCAATTCTACGATTTGTTCGTTTGACAAACCAACGGCCCCTGCTTCGAGGACGTTGAGGATGTTGCGGTGATCGATTTCACTGGCCACCAAATCCTTGAGGAAACGGACATCAGGTCCCTTCCCTGTGAGGGCTTTGAGAGCGTTCGAGAAGTAATGGCGATCAAGGGCGTCTTCATAGTCGGAAAGGCGACCATCTTCAGGCACGCCAGCAAGCGCTGAACCAAACGACTTGCGTCGCATCTGTGTTGATGCAGACTTGAGGTCATCAGCGCTTTCAATGATCTTGAGCCAAGGGGTGTTGATATCGTTCAATTCGGGGAGGATTGAATGTGTGATTTTTTCCATTTCCACATCGTTGACGACGGCCCGCAATACAACCTTAGCGTTGTGGTATTCGTAGCGCGAGGTGTAAATTTCAACCATAGAACGGATTTTACCGTTGCATAGGCCGACCATCTTATCCAATTCATGTTCTAAATTGTGCGTGAGGGCAGCTTCCACCAAATCGCCACCAGACAACCGTCCAGCGTACATGTCCATCTCAGTTCGGTAGCCGATGTCGCCAATGGCAACCGTCAACTGGTCTGGTGATTGGCTGATCAATTGGCGCAGACGGGCACGGTCCGCAAGTTTCTGCCGACGAGACTTTGCTCGGGCAGCAACATAGGGTGTGTTTCCTGTCATAACCATTCGAATCCCTCAATCAAACAAAATTTTGGTGGTTGCACTCAATTCATCTTTCCAAGATGCCTCGAGAAGTGTGTCAAAGCGCATGTCGTAGGACACCGAACCGTCTGTAGCCTCGAGTACGAATCCGCCCAGACCTTCAACAGCGTCGCCCATTCCTCGCTTTCCAGCAAGTCCTGAGAGCGCCTTTCGATCCATTTCTACAGGTCGGACGTTGAAATCGTTACCAATTTCATCTGCCTTTGCCATAAGGGATTTGAGCAAACTAGCCCTTCCCTTCATCTTGGCGCTGCTGAGTTCTGCTCGTGTTGCCGCAAGAGTCTCGTCGAGGACCTTTCGGCGTGCGACTAGTTTTTCTTTTTGGTTGGCTTGACGAGCGCTCGCAACAACCTCGCGGGCAATCTGTTCTGCTTCACGTTCGGTGCGGCTGGCCGCTTCCGAACGGATGGTTGCAGCCTTTTCAGTGGCTTCAGCGACAATTGCTTCGGCTTCTTTTTTAGCCTCTGCAATCATAGCGTCGGCTTCTGCCTTAGCTGATTTTGAGATGTCTTTTGCAAGTGTTTCAAGCGTCATTGTATTTCCTCCGTAAGTGTGATTTCAGTTGGCCGAAGATCGGCCGTGGAACCGTTCTTCCTCCTCAAAGGAAGAGTGGTAGAGCACCGAGAATGACGATGGATTCAGGCAAAGCAGTGAAAATCAATGCTGGTCCGAATTTGCTGCCGTCTTCTGCGAGCATACCGACAGCTGCGCTGCCAATGGCTGCTTGGGACAGACCTGCGCCGATTGCGGCCAGACCGAGTGCGATACCAGCGCCAATGGCTGTGTATCCGTCACCGTCTGATGCTCCGGTTGCGTCTGCTGCTGCTGCTCCTTGAGCGACCATGGTGATGGCTGCCAGTAGGATCAATGTTCTTAGGCTCGTTTTTAGGGTGTTTGCGTTCATATTTGCTACCTCCGTGTTTTTTTGTGTCCGTGGACTATGATTGACCCTCAACGTGGAGGGGACGGCCACCGAGCGGTGCGAAAGCACGGCCGGATCCGTCGTAGA
>MDSX01016648.1_pt1 | contig 11117 bp, 11 predicted proteins | sample 811141 | NCBI WGS metagenome assembly MDSX01 (sample SAMN05326642, study PRJNA326480) | marine metagenome | isolation source: seawater | place: Atlantic Ocean: South East | collected 2010
AGCAGCTAAATCTAAAGGTAACCCTGATTCAGGGTCATTTGTAGTATTATACCTTTCACTTAATGCTTTGGTATAAAGCCATACTTCATCAAATGACTGACCCACCATATTTGAAAATTCTACATACTCATCATTTTCTGAATTTTCTGTTATAAATGTTGGGATTGTATAATATAACCAATTTTGATTATCTTCGTCATATAAAGATGCTGATAAAATAATTCCTCCATAATATTGGTTATTTTCAACATCACTACCCATCCATGTATCTACTTCTAAACTTGAAGTTGGAAGTAAAGCATAAGGATATGTTGATCCGGTTTTAGGGTAAGCAAATGATGATGAGTTATAATATAAATAACTTTCAAAACCATCAAAATTTTTAACTAAATTTGTAATATTTGTCTGTAAACTAGCTAAACTCTGAGATATAGGTACAACCCCGGGATTTGATCCTGTTGTAGTTGTTAATGTATCAATATCAGATTGATATGATTGTATTTGAGATATTTTTTCATAAAAGTTATAAACTCTCTGCTTTGCAGATGAAAAATTAACAAATTCATTGAAAGTATTATATGAGTAGTTAGGTGTTATAGTTACACCTGTTTGATTTAATTTATTTAAAACACTATCTAATGATTCTGATGAAGGTGTAGTAGTTAAATCTTCATAAGATTTTAAAGTAGTAGAATTATTAACTAAATCTTGAAGTGGGATATTAATATTTGGTCCTTTAATATAATTAGCATTATCAATAAAAGATTCAAAATCCTGGTTGAATTCAACTCTATATGCTACAGATTCTCCAACCTTTGTAGTTACATATAATCTATCTTCTACTTTAAATTGAGGAGGTAAAGGTTGAAATAGTTTAATTAGAACAGAAGGGTCTAATTCTTCTATTGGGTTTTCCTCTAATAAAATATTAATAGCAACTACATAATTATTTTCATAAAATGATAAATAAAATTCATCAAAATTTCTAGAATTATTTAATCTTGTTTTTAAACTTGAAACTCCTTGCCTAACACTTGTTGCAGATATTGCATTTGTTTTTAATCTAATTTCTGTTCTATCTCCTGATATTTCAGATATATAGTATGTGTCTTCGGTTGTTGAATTTAACTCATAATTAATAAAATTATAATAAGCAAATACTTCACCATTATCAAATCCTCTATTAAATAAATCTTGAGAAGGATCTAATGTAATTTCATTTGTAGGAATTGGACCCATTGCGGAGGCTGTTACAGCCACACCAAATTCATTTGTAAAATCAGTTGAGACATCTACATTAGCAGTATTGTTTGTTACTGAATAATCTGTAAATTTATATTCCTGACTTAATAAATTCTTTTGAGAATCATAAGCAAAAAATTCTATTACACTTCCACTTTCAAAAAAAGAACCAGATATATCAGAACTAGGAATAATATTTGAATCTGAAAATTCATACCCTAAACTAGATACATCACTTGCTGGTATACTAACACATGAAGAACTTACTGCTATTCCATTATCATCAGAAAAATTTAATTCTGAATTTTCTCCTATAGCTGTGGTAAATTTATTATTATTTGGAGTAGCAGCTTCTGCAAGTCCAAAAGAATTTGATCCTGTAGGTGAATTTGAGGTTTTATTTGAATTATTATAGGCCATTAACTATTCTATTATTGATTATTTGCAAAGTCTTCAATTATACCTGCGATTTCTTGTCTAACTTCTAAATTTTCTATTCTTAAATCTGCTATTTCTTGTAGTAAGGCATTTATTTCTTCTTGCTGTGGTGCATAATCAATAAATTCTCCACTAGTTTGTACTAAATATTGGTGTGAGTTAATGTCTCCTTCTTTAGGTATTTCATAAAAAAACTTGTTATATAATATCCAAAAATCTTCTTGGGTAGCCAAATTAATATCAAAGAAAGAAGGATCCTCAATACTTTTAAGTTGAGTAAATTCTGTATTTACTGTATTATTAAAAGCATTTTTATTAAATACTTGCCTTTTTAAATTTACTGATTTGCTCATCCTTTAGCTACTTTAAACATTATATTTTCATCAAAAACTTTTACTTGACCCCCAATTGATGTTTTTATTAAAATTGTATAATATCTTTCAGGTTCTAAACCATTACAATATAAATCAAAATAACTTGAAGTATCATCTGCACTTATTCTTGTATATTCATTATCAAATTCAATTACAAATTCATTAGTTTCTGTATCTTTAATAGCATATAAAGATTGAGATTCCGGTAAATAATAATTAGTTGTGTATAGAGATGATGTTAAAAAGGCTCTATCAGGATATTTAGGCAACGCTGCAAATCTTAATCTAGGAATACTTTCTGAATAATATGTTCCTAAGTTATTATATACCGAGATAAAACTTTCTACTTGTGGTAGAATTGTATTTGTAGATGATCCTGTATTAAAAATATAATCATTAAATCTAAATTCTAATTGTGGGGGATATATTGTATGTGTATCAATAGAGAAAAATTTAAATATTGTATTATTTGCTCTATTATTTACAAACTCACTCCCTGATGGTTGTTTTATTAAAAATCCTTCGTTTTTAAATCCTTTTGTATTATCTAATGAATAGCTATACCATGTTTCTACTGTATTAGTAACATCTACAAAAACATCTTTAGTGTCAGCATATGAAAATGTTTGGGATGCTGTTACTGGATCTAATGATAGATTTGAACCTGTATACCAATTACCCCCTCCTGGTAGTGTTGATTGGAAAGAAGCTGTTACATAATCATTAAACCCTGATGTAGGCCATGTTGTAGATCCTGAGTAGTCTAACCAATCCCAACTTGAACCATTTGTTACTTTTGGTAAATCATTAAATCTTCCTGTTCCCATACCCCATTCACCACTTGCAGGATAAAATTCTAATTTTTGGTCTAAATTTAATCCTGTTACTACAGCATTAAAGTTTTTTAAATATGCTTTATATTCTCCATTTGTTATTTTATCAGTATACATTTCTGTAATTTGACTTGTAGGGAATTTAATTAAATACCTACTAACTTGAGGAGCATCTTGTGATATATAAGTAGAAGCTTCAATAATCTGATCTAACCCTGTATTTTGGGAAGGAAATTCAGTGTATAATGTTGTATCTTTTTCTGGGTAAATTTTATATATAGCCATATCTTATATGTTATCTAGTTTCTTTGATTGTTCAGCCATGTAATCCATATAAGTATTTTGAGGTGTATATGCTTGTACTACCTGATTTGGAACATCTTTACCTTCTTTATTTTGTAAAGGTGTACCACTAGATGGATTTGGAGTTAGGTTATTTTTTGTTGATGGATATTGTTTTATTTGGTATGTACCATCCTGACCTACTGTTGAAAGTCTATTAACAGCAATTCTATTTGGTCCCCCTTCTGATCCTTGTTTTACTCCTGCTACAGGATCTTCCACATCTAAAGCTGTTATTTTAAGAGCAGGGGACACACTATCAGCTAGGTTTGTATTTTGATATAAGATAGAATTTTGATTTGTAATTGAGTCTTGTAGATATGGATTTTCTTTTGAATATGTTTGAGAAAAACCACTACCCGCTGCCATACCATCTATTACTACTACAGGATCATTAATAGGACCCCCTTCAGGTTCTGGGTTTTGGGTATCTAAATTAGTTTGGTTAAAACTATCAATTAAAGATTTTTTTATCTTTTGAGTAAATTTATTATTTTTTGCTGTAATATTTTCAGGCATCTTTTCTTGTTTTTATTTTTATAATGGTACTACTCTTCCTTTAATATCAGTTTCTGGGTTTTTTACTTCAAATATCATAGGATCAATTGAAGGATATACTACATCATTAATTGTAGCTCCTGGTATGTCATAAGCATATTCACTATATCCTAAACTTTCTCCTGTTAAGTTTTTTACATTTACATTTTTTACAGTTTGAACACCTTCTACTTTATCTAAAAGAATATATAGATCTTTTAACAAAATAGGTTGATTAATTTGCCAATTATTTACATCAAAGAAATTTGATAATGATGTAATACATTTAGTTATAGTTTCATTATTATTAAAATTTGGTAATACTATTATATCAAATATAACTTCTATATTAATTATAAAAGCATCTTTAATTTTAATAGAATCATTTATCATTCTATATTCAGCTAAGTAAGTTTGTAAATTTTGTTTCATTAAACCAGATGCTGTTCGTAATTTACCATTAGCATCATAAGTTAAAACAAATAAATCTAACATTGTAGGTAATTCTCCGGGTTGAAATTCATCAATTTTAACAGGAGCAGCATATGCCTTAGCAATAGTTCCTAAATTAGAGGGCATAGATAAAGCTCTTACTAAATAATCTTCTTTAGTTACAGTACGTAATTGGTTTTGAAAATTACCAACTACATTTAGTCTTAATTCTTCAACAGTATCACCATCTTGACCCCCATCAGCTGCTAATTCATTATTTGATGAAATAGATTTAAATATTTGGTCTGCTAATGCCGTATTTGGTAAATTAGGATTTACGAATTTAAAATTAGTATCATCTAATACTGTCAAAGTACCAGCTTCAACATTAGATTTAACACCACCACCTGTTAAATATCTAAAATTTAAAGTAGTATTATAAGGTGCAATTCCATAAGTATTTGTAAATATAAAATTTAAAGGTGAAAAAGCAGTTGTTAATTGATCTCTTTCAAATGGTAATCCTAAACCAACATTATCTGGATTAGGGACTATTTCTTCATCATTACTTGTAGTAGCTCCTGCCCCAAATTGTATTTGAAGAGAACCTGAGTTAGTAAATCGAGTTACAAATCTTCTTTGAACTTGTTTTAATCTAAGTAAATATGGAGCATCTTCTTCTATATTAAACTGTGGGTCATTTGTATTTGTGTTTCTAATTGTATCATATACGTTTTCTTGCGCCATATTTGGTACTTCATACCAAGTATTACCATCTGTATCAACGCAATCTAAAACGCCTATAATATTAGAATCATTTATATTTCTTTCATCAAATCTTTTAGCAGCCGTAAATGTAAAAGATGTTGTATTAATAGTAGCTGATATGGCTTTACGTGTTTTTTTAAGTAAATAATATGTTGGGTTACCATTAGAAATTTGATAAACTGTAGTTGTTGTTGGGTTTAATGATCCTGATGATGAAAAATCAATTACATCTTCAATTAAAAATTGATTATTACTATTTAAATTAGATGTAATTTGTGTATTTTCAGGTATAATCATAGCATAATTATAGTCAGGAACATAAACTCCTGCTGATTGAGATGCTGGTACTTGTTGGTAAAAATCAATGTTTACACTTGCAGCCGTTGTTACTTTAGGTTCATACCCTAAAAGATAAGCCATTTGATATAAATTCTCTTGTTGGCGTGCTTTTTGTATAAATGTTTCTTGTATTTGATTATCTAAATAAAAAGATAATACATCCCCAACATATGATGCCATTTCCATAAATAACATACCTGTAGATGCATCTGTAAAATCATTATAGGTGTCTGGGAAGTATGTTTTTGAATATTGTATTAAAGAATTTCTATATTGGTTGAAATCTTTATTAATATATCTTATGTCTCTTTTTAAATCGGCCATTATGTTAGTAGTATAGTTATATTATCTTCTACTCCAAAGTTTATTATAGTGTAGATTAATGTAAAGTTTATAGTATTTCTATCAGGTTGATTATTAAAATTAATTTCTTTTATATCTACCTGTGGGAAATAAGTTTTAATATCATTCTGTATTCTTTCTTGTAATTCATCGGTTGTACGATCTTGAACATTTTCAAATAATAAATTTCTTAAATCTGCCCCAAACATAGGATTAAATACTCTTTCTCCTTTATTAGTTAATAGATAATTAATTAAATTTGATTTTGTTTGTTCTCTAGTAGTAAATGTAGGTACAAATACAGCAGGTCCATTCATGGGAAATCCAAACCCAACAGCTTTACGTTCTGTTGAATCAATAGGATATCTGTTTTGTAAAATTCTAGCCATTTACTTATTTTTTTAACAATCCTGCTATTTGAGACATATCTACTTCTCCTGGGGGTAAAGACCCATTAATTGAATCTCCTCCTTTAGGATTAAATTTAGGTTGTACCTGAGCTGTTGTAAACTGCCCACTCATATCTCCTAAAATATTTGAATATGCTGCTCTTTTTTCTTCAGCACTCATAACGGGTTGTTGTGGAACGTGCTGTTCTACAACGGGTTGTTGTGGTGGTGAAGCTATGGTTGTAACCTTTGGAGTCTTAACAGCTTCCAGTAAAATTTCTTTCAATTCTTCCTGAATTGCTTCTTTTACTGATTCTTTTATTAGTTTTTTTAATTCTGATGACTTCATTTTTTATTATAAATATTAAATTATTAGTTTTTTTAAATGGTTGTATCAAGTTTTATTATTCCTCCTTGATTGAATTGAATTTCATTTTGAGATTCAACACTATATTTAAGAGTATAATTACCAATTGATGGGTAATATATGGTTCTTTGTTTTAATTCACGATCAGCGTTTATATAAATAACTTCATTATCTGGAGATCCAAAATTAGTGTCTACTCTCAATTCAACCTCTCCATGAATGTAACTTCCAAATTCTCCTAGACCAAAATCTCCTTGGTAAAAGTCACTATAAATTTGATTCCCACCAGTATCTATTTCAAATTTCAAGGAAGATGAAGGAACTGAAACTGTAATCCCTACTTGTCTTGAAGCATTAAAATAATTATTTGATTGGGGGTTACCTAAAGTTACTACAGGTAATTTAATTTCTAAATCTTCTAAACTTTGTTGAGGGGTAAGAGATAATTCAATAGGTGCGGGTGGGGGATTAGAAGTACCTCCTGTTGTTGTGGTTGTAGTTGTGGTTGTAGTTGTATTTGTATCTTCACCACTACCTTGTGGACCTCTATTATCTTCAATAGCTTCCTCCATATTTCTTAATACCAATTGTCTATTCCAATAACCTACATTAAGTGAATCAATTTTAAATTTTGCCTCATCTACTAATACTTGAACTGATGTACTATATGAATATCCTTTATCTTCTCTATTCCACACTTGCCCCCCAGCATTCCATAATGTTATACCCTTAAATATGTTTTGTGAATCTTCATTAATATTTACACATCTTATTCTTCTTCTAGGAAAACCTAATGTATTATCTGGGTCGTATTCTATTGTTAACTTCCAATCTGAACCTGCATAGTATCCATCTCCACCCTCACCTTTTACTAAAGTTTGTCCGGTTTCATCTCCTATACCATCATTATTAACATCAAGAGGAACTATAAAAATTGTAGGTTGCCTTTGATATAAAAAAGGATTTGTACCATTAGGGTTTAATCTAGATAGTAGTTCTTCTTCATTTGCTACATTTGCTCCTATGTTTACAGAAGTTCCTGCTTCAGCTGCTACATTTCCTATTTCATTTATTAAATCATTTTTTTCTGATTGAGTCATACCTTCTGCTAATTCTTCAATACATACATTTAATACAGTATCTAATTGTTGAAGTTTAGTAAGAACTACTGATGCTGCTTCTGTAATAGTTTTACCAGCAGATGGAACTACTTTAAGTGCTCCTTTTGCCCCTTTTAATAAGTCTCCTAAAGTATCTAAAGAGTCAGCTAATAATGTAATAACATTAACTGGTATACCTGCTCCTGGTGGAACAGCCACAGGGAAGGGTAATTTTTTAATTACTTTAACAGCCCCACTTACAGTATCTACTATTGTTTGGGTTGTTTGTGCTGTTGCTTCTACAGTATTAAAAGCACCAATAACATTTTCAAGAGCACCTTGTATTTGATTTTTTTGTTTAACTATAGCTAGTAATTCTGCCTTAGGGGGGCATGAATCTTTAAATTTATCTATCATAGCATCTATAGCAACTTCAAATTTAGTTAAATTTTTAATTACTTTTGTAATAGATTTTGTTAATATTTTAGATAGAGCTGACATTATTTAGACTTACTTACTTTAGATTTATACATTTGAATTTTATTAAGCATATTTTGGGCTTTAACCAGTGTTTGAGTTGCTGGCGCCGGTATTGCTGCGTTAGGTACAAAGGGAACTGGTGTTCCTATAGGTGTACCTAAAGCATTACATAAAGAAATTAATGAAGACATTAAAGAAGAAAAATCTGTTAGGAATTTATCACCTAATATTATAGGTTCTGTTGCATTTTTATCACCTAAATAAATTTCTGGTGATGATATTATTGTTTTTGGTGTATCTATATTTACACTATTAACAGAATTTAAATTTATAGTATCATTTGATGATAATAGTATTGAATCTGATTTAGAATTAAATAATAATCTACCTGATGATAAAATTATTTGTTCTTCATTATATATGTTAGGATATATTGGAGAAGAATTATAAGATTTATAATTTTTACTTGCAACATCAATAGGTATTTTTTGAGTTGTTGTTAGATAAATACTTGATTTATCTTCATTTATATCTTCTACTTGTGGAATCCAAGGATCACTATCTTCTTCATGTTGTCCATTTTTTATTATAGTAATAGCGTCTCCATTTACCCCCGATGTAGACCAAGGATTTGTAATAACTGCGTCTTTATTAGTTGAGCCAAATCTAAGAGATTGTCCCCATCTTCCTTGATATATTAAATCACCCTCATAAGGTAGTAGATTTCTTATTGATAATTTTTCTTTAAAATCTTTACCTAAATCAATTTCAGTACTACCATCAGTTACTCTCCTAACAGATCCAGCTTGGGTTTCTTCATAATCTTGGGATTGGGCAGCAGGAACTGTTGAGGAACCATTAATAGGATCAGGTATTGCATTATGGTGTGTGCTACCCCAAATATTTACTGGTTGGAAATAATAATAAGTTTTATCATTAACATCTCCTTGAACGTTGCTATTAGGTAATGATATACAATATACTATTTCATTTTTTAGGGGGATGGTAGAATTATTTGGAAATAAGGGCCTTGCAAAATTATCTGTTGAAAATTGAGGTGATGGGTTTGGTTCATTTAATTTATCAAAAAATATACAACCTATTGAACTCCATTCACCAAAATCTTTAAATGCTTGGTTTTCTGTTTTATCATCTACCATAGCATGTCTTACTCTAACACCAAAAACACCAGATAAATCTGTTTTTAATTGTGGTGATGGTGTAAGATTATTTAATCCTGTAGGAATTTGAGCCATTACTTATTTTCTTTAGAAATCTTTTCCATTTCAGCTAATAATTGTTCTTTTTCTTCCTCACTAATACCTAAACCTCCATCTTCTGATTGGTTCTGAAGTGCTCTTTGAACTATGGTAGCCATTTTTATTAATGAATCATCATTTTTAACGCCTATTTCCATGTATTCTTTAATAAGTGGTACTATTAAGGTAGCATCACCTATTTCTTGAACTAAAGGTTTTAGTTCTGATATCAGAGCTACTACTTGAGCATCTCTTTTCTTTTGGTTTTGGTAGATTTCTTCTAATAAATCAGAAAATTTTTTATCCCCAAAAACGAATGAATCTAATTGTCCCATAATGTTTTTGATTATAAATATGCATTTTTAAAACTATTTTGGGGGAAAGTAACCATGTTCTAAATAAAATAAATATTTTTCTTTAAATATGGCATATAATTTATTAGCTATTTTAGTTATTTTGGGAGTTTTAACATCAACCATTTCACGAATGTAGATATAAAGTGCTTTTTTATTAAAAACATCAATAGCATCTCTTTTCCTAAATAACTCTAATATAGCATCAGCAATAGAAGCATCATTACCTTTTGGGAAGAGAATATAAATTCTTTCTGTACAGTATTCGGTATATTGATCTATAAATAGAGATAAACGATCCTCATATTTATAATCTTTATTTTGGTTTAAATTTCTACTACTAAATTCTTCTTCTTCAACTAATATTTTTGTATCTTCTAATCTATTTTGGGATACTATAAATGATGGGTCTGATGTGTCTAATTGAGAATAGTGATTTAACTCTGATATTGCTATATTTTTAATTTTTTTACCATAATTTTTTTGGTTATATACTATTAACCATCTTTTTACTATAGTTCCAAAATATGAATAAGCTTTAGCTCCATTTTCAGGGTTAAATAAATGTATTTTTGATAATAAAAATGTAATTATTTCATGTTGTAAATCTTCTAAATTCTCAACTCCATCTGTATGGTAAAATTTAAAAGTATGGATAATATTTTCTGTCAACTTGAAAAAGGGCCAATGAATTGAATCTTGGTAAATTTCACTTCTTTCTTCGGGATCAGAAGAGCGATTATATTTTACAATCGCTGCTTCTGTATCTTTTGAAAAGTATACTCTTTTTTGTTTTTGGGCCTTATGCTTCCTTATTATATTATCCATGTATGTTTTTAGTATTTTCTTACATTAAAATCATTAAGAATTTCTTGAATTTGCTTAATTTGTTTAAAGAAAAAACCTATCTCATCATCGGACTCAAATGAACCTTTAATATCAATCTTTTTAACTTTTTCATCTGCTACTTCAATAACTCTTGAAATTTTATCTAAATATTCAAGATAACCTCCTACAATATCTTCTGCTCTTTCATTCTTTCTAAGTAGATTAAAAGTAGTATATCCTAAAACTAATACAACTAAACCTAAAATTGTTGTTATTATATAAAAATTTGTTGGGTTGATTTCCATTATAATTTATCAAAAATATTTTGCAAACCTTCACTTTTAATAGAACCTAAGGCTTTATTTTTAGTAGACGATTTACTATTATTACCCAATGTAAAATTTTCTTTTTTAGTATCCAAGTTATTTTTGAATTTAGGTAACCACTCTATTTCAAATTCAATTCGAGCAGCCATCATATCGGCCTGATGTAGAATAAATGGTAATGAAGTACGAGGTTTTTGTTCTGGCATATAACCTTTTAAATATTTGTCATTTGCTGAATCATATAAACCATCATGTGTTTGGATTGCTACCATTTCATTGAATGTATATTTAATTCCATTATCTTGGAGTAAAAATAATCCTCTATCTGGAACAGCTGAGAATGCTAATTGTTTATTAAACATATAATC
>MDSX01052032.1_pt1 | contig 11112 bp, 6 predicted proteins | sample 811141 | NCBI WGS metagenome assembly MDSX01 (sample SAMN05326642, study PRJNA326480) | marine metagenome | isolation source: seawater | place: Atlantic Ocean: South East | collected 2010
AAGTGCCTTATCCCAATAAGGTGTGCCTTTAAATCGCTCAATAAGAAAGTCGATAAACAAGCGTACTTTAGGCGCAAGTAGACGATTACTAGGATAGACTGCCCAAAGCGCACTTTGGGAGGCTAAAGGGGTATCTTTTAGCACCTGAATTAATCGCCCATCTTTCAGGTAAGGGTAACTGCACCAGGTGGCGGTTAATGTTAGCCCGTTTCCCGCAATACATGCGTCTCGAACCGCTTCGCCATTGTCCATTCTCAAACGGTTCTTCGGCTTAATGCCTACTATGCCTTGGGGCGTTTTAAATTCCCAGGTTTCTAGCCCCGTTAAATTGACCGCAGCATGATTTTTAAGTTCGTGAATACTGCTAGGCTCGCCGTATTTTTTGATATAATCAGGTGAGGCTGCAATTACCCGTTTATCCTCGGCCAGTTTTCTGGCGTGCAGATTCGAGTCTTTAAGTTCAGCATTTCGAATGGCGACATCAAAACCGCCTTCAACCACATCTAAAATACTGTCGCTAAACCGAAAATCTATATTTAAGTCGGGGTAGCGCGATAAAAACTCGTCCATGGCGGGGACTAAATGCATACGTCCAAAAGATGCCGGCGCGGTCACCCTTAAGGTACCCTGTGGTGTATCTGCCCCCACACCCACCGCCGCCTGCGCAACTTCAATGCTGGTAAGCACCTCTTCCGCGTGGGGCAGGAAGACCTTTCCTTCGTCGGTTAATGAAACCTTGCGGGTGGTTCTATGGATAAGTCGCACGCCCAATGTCTCTTCTAATTTGTTGATATGCGCGCTAGCAACGGCGGGAGAAATATTCAGCTCACGACCCGCCACACTAATGTTGTGGGTGTTAGCAATGCGAGCAAATAGCTTGAGATGGTCGATATTCATGTCAATTATCAATAAAACCTATAAACAGAATGTGTTTATACCCTAATTATCATGTGGCTGGCTAGTGTCTATGATAGTACCTGAACTTACTTCAACGAGGCGAACCCTATGAAAGCGACAGTTATTGAAGATTTTGGCGGCACTGACGTATTTACATCCGCAGAACTTGAAAAACCGAATGTTAAGCCTGGGCATGTAGTGGTAAAGGTTGCAGCCACTAGTGTTAATACAATAGATATGATGATTCGACAAATGGGCACAGACTTACCTTTTGCACCTGCTTTACCAGGTGTGCTGGGCATGGATTTCGCCGGTGTTATTGACCAAGTTGGAGAAGGCGTAACACGCTTTAAGGTTGGCGATGAAGTATACGGTTGCGCCGGTGGCCTTGGTGACTTGCAGGGCGCGATGGCAGAATACATGCTAGCAGATGCACAGCTTATTGCTCACAAGCCTACGTCTCTTTCTATGCGTGAAGCGGCCGCCATTCCTTTAGTGGGGATTACAGCCTACGAAGGTTTAACCAGAGCACAGGCATCAGAAGGGCAATCAGTGCTGGTGCATGGTGGCGCGGGTGGCGTTGGGCATCTCACGATTCAAATAGCGCGGTCTTTCGGTGCAAATGTGTATGCCACTGGAGGTTCTGAGGCACAAGCGGTGCTTATTGAAAAATTAGGCGCCACGTATATCGATTACCGAAATGAAGAAGTGTCAGACTACGTACAAGCTCATACACAAGGTAAAGGCTTTGATGTGGTATACGACACCGTGGGTGGGCCGAACTTACAAAACTCTTTTGCTGCTGCAAAGTTAAATGGCCAAGTATCTACCACGGTTTCCTTGCTAGAGACGGACTTATCCCCCGTTCATTTCAGCGGATTAAGTTTGCATGTTGTCTTCATGCTTATTCCAATGATTCATAACCATAACCGCAGTGCCCACGGCGAAATACTCACTACACTTGCCCAGATGGCAGATGCAGGGAAATTAGCGCCCGTGCTTGATAGTCAAGCATTTTCATTGTCAGAAGCGAGCCAAGCCCACGACCGCCTCGCTAGCGGTCAGGTAATGGGTAAGATTGTTATTAGCGTACCATAACGGTTTCTTTCCCGTCGCGCAGCCCTTGTTGGCCAACGCGCCCTTCGCCTGCTTACTTAACGGTAAGCAGGCATTTTTGCGTGTAAAGACGATTCTTGCTAATTTTAATACGCGGTCACACGCATGAATCATTTATTTAAGTGCTTAAAGGCAAAAGGAAGCTTCATGAGCTTAGCTGAAATTATGTCTACCCGCGTGGTGAGTGTTCACTTAGACGATAGTATTCAATCGCTAAGGGAGCTGTTCGATGCTACGGGGTTTCACCATTTATTAGTGGTGCAAAATAACCGTGTTGAAGGCATTATTTCAGACCGTGATCTGCTTAAAAATATCAGCCCGTTTGTAGATACTATCAGTGAAAAGCAAAGAGATAGAGCTACGTTAGATAGAAGGGCGCATCAAATCATGACGCGTGAAGTCATCACCTTGTCGCCACAGCATAAAATAGTGGATGCGATTCATCTGTTCAACAATCACAAAATATCTTGTATTCCTGTTGTTAATGCCGAAAAGCAGCCAGTAGGAATGGTGTCTTGGCGGGATGTTATGGCATTTATGGAACAGCGGGTGCAGGCGAAAAAAGCCTAACACACCGCGGTTCGTCATTCTTCTTTTAGGCCTTTCGGTAACTTACCTTAAACAATATGCTATATAGCACGGGTACCGCAATTAGCGTGAGTATTGTGGCAAACGTCAGGCCGCCCATGATGGTGACAGCCATATCGGCGAAAAACGCATCGAAGAGTAATGGCGCCATACCCAAAATGGTGGTGACAGCCGCAAGGGAAACTGGCCGCAAACGACTGAGCGTTGCTTCCACAATTGCCTTACGAATTTCTCGCCCTTCTTCAATTTGAAGGTCAATTTCTTCAATGAGTACTATGGCATTTTTAATTAACATGCCGAACAGGCTTAAGAAGCCGAGCAATGACATAAAGCCAAATGGCATATCTGTGGCGAGTAACCCTGCAACCACACCCACAATGGCCATGGGCACCACCAGCCAAATGATGAGTGGTTGACGAGCGTGACCAAACAACAACACAGAAATAATGAACATGACTAAGAAGCCTGCGGGTAATCCTGCGCCCAATGCTTTTTGCGCATCTGAAGAACTTTCAAATTCTCCTCCCCATTCCAGCGAATAGCCGGGTGGTAACTCGATGTCTTCAATAACGGGGCGAATTCGCGCAAAAGCTTTTGCAGCGGTCTCATTGTCGCCGGGTTCAGCTTCCACTGTAATTGTTCTTACTCTGTCTTTACGGTGAATACGTAACTCCTCGGTAATCACTTCTAGCCCGCTAGACACCTGCGCGAAAGGAACATATTGTCGCTGTTGAGACGACCAAACCTGGCTTTCTCTAATGGCTTGTAAATCAGCATCATCAGGTTGAGCCATTTTTGCGACAATGCTGTAGGCATAGTCGCCATCTTGTACGGTACCAAGGGATAAACCGTTACTGGCGTATTGTACTGTTTGGCTGAAGTCAGAGTGTGACACCCCCGCAATCCCTGCGTTGTAATTGTCGTAATGGGTGTTAATCGCCACCCCTTTTTCACGCCAATTGTGACGTATGTCTTTAATCGCGCCATCGGCCATCATCAGGCCTTTCGTTTGCTCAGCGAGTTGGCGTAATACTTCGGTATCAGGACCAGAGAAACGCGCTTCTAATTTCGCGCCAGAGCCTGGACCAAACTGCATGCGTTCAAAGTAGAAGTTGGCGTCTAAATCAATATCATTGAGCGCATTTTGTAAATTGGACACAACCCCAGCAACGTTTTCTAACGCATTGACGCGTACCATAAAGAAGCCATAGTTTTCGTTGGCACTTTTGGGAGCATAGGTTAGCGTAAATCTATCTGCACCTTGCCCTATAAACGTGGTTACTGCGGTGACATTCTCTTGGTTGAGCAGCCGTTGCTCTGCCAACTTCGCCTTCGCTTCTGTGGCGCGAATATCTCTATCTTGCGGCCCCCAGTAGTGAACGAAGAAAATAGGAGCATTGGAAGGCGGGAAGAAACCTTGCTTAACCATACCGAAGCTACCATAGGCCACCACGGTAATTAGAGTGAGTACGGCAATGGTTACCCAGCGAAGCCTTAGTGCTTGTGTTAGTACGCCCGTAAACCAGCGTTGCATGGTGGTAGGTTTATCGTCGCCAACCTGTTGCATGCCTTTACGATAGAAGTAGGCGCCTAAAACCGGCACCAGCGTTACGGCTAGCACCCAACTCATTAAGAGTGACACCATGACCACGGCAAACAATGAATAGAGGAATTCACCCGTGGCATCATCAGACAAGCCTATGCCAGAAAACGCGGCGATACCAATAACGGTGGCTCCCAACAATGGCCACTGTGTTCGCTTTACAATAAAGCTTGCTGCCGACTTTGCGGTTCCGCCGGTGGCCATTCGAATCATCATGCCTTCAGCCACTACAATGGCATTGTCCACAAGCATACCCATGGCAATGACCATAGCACCAAGTGAAATCCGCTGTAGCTGAATATTCATTAACCACATGATTAAAATCGTGCCCATAACCGTGACTAGTAGCACCATGCCTACCACTACACCAGAGCGCCAGCCCATAAATAGGCACAGTGTTAGCGTAACCACCACCACCGACATTACGAGGTTACTAATAAATCCATCTACCGATTCATCCACCACAGAGGCTTGATCGTAAATCGGCGTAAGAGTGATACCCACGGGTAGGGTTTTCAAAAGGTGCTCAACCTTGGCATTCACCTGATTTCCAACATCAACAATATTGACGTCGTTTAACGCCGACACCGCTAAAGTGAGCGCTTCTTCTCCGTTGTAACGGATATACACAGGTTGAATATCTGCAGGCTCAAGTTTTAAGGTTGCCACATCGGCCACGCGAATTGAGCGGTTTGTCCCCGGGATCACTAATGATAAATTTGAAATTTCTTCAAGTTTGTCGGGCGCTCGCTCAACGATTAAACGAACATTTTTTTCGTCGACTTTAACTCGACCGCCGTTAAAGGGGCGTAAGTTATCGGCAAAAAGTGAGGTTAAATCAGGAAAGGAAATGCCAAGCCCGGCTAATTGATAAGGGTCGATATAGGCAACAATTTGTTCAGTTTGTACCCCGGTTACCGTGACCTTTGCGACGCCCTCTGTGGTGAGTAGTTCACGGCGGATAATACGCGCAAACTCACGAAGTTCCCGCGTACTAAAATCTGGCGCGCTGAGCGCGTAATACAGCCCATATACATCGCCAAAATCATCGTACACCACAGGGTCTTGTGCGCCTGTGGGTAGCGCGCTAGAGGCATCTCTCAGTCGCTTGCGTAATTCGTCCCAAATCTGGGGCAGTTCATGACTGTCGAAGTTACTTTCAACCTCAACGGTAATTTCAGATAGGCCGGGAGAAGAAACGGAATTTAGCTTTTTTAATTGCGACATTTGCTGAATAGCAATTTCTAATGGTTCGGTAATCTCCCGCTCCACTTTTTCAGCGCCCGCGCCAGGGTAAGATGTGTATACTTTGACTTGCTTAATGGTAAAAGCAGGGTCTTCAAGCCGACCGATATTCGCCATAGCGATTAAACCGCCAAGCAATAATATGACCACCATAAGCCAAATATTTACTGGCTTATCAATAGAATAACGTGCGATATCCATAAATTACAGCTCTCCCTCGTAAGGTCGAACTTTCATGTTATTTCGCATTTGTGATGCGCCAGCTGCCACCACACTTTGACCTGCCGATAAGTCGCTGCTTATCACCGCCAAGGCATCTTCAATATGGTTTACCGTTACAGGGGTTTTGCTGACTGTTCCTGTCTTTTCATCGTACACCCAAACGCCAAACTGATTTGCTTCATCCTCTACCAAAGATTTTACCGGAACCACCAGGCTGTCGGGATAAGGCGTGCCTTCTAAACTCACTTTCACCACCGCACGAGCCCCTGGGGTCAGCGGGAGATCGTTACGAGGCTCCATGGAAAATACCACTTCGTACGTTTGGGAAACAGGGTCTGGCTGCGTACTGTGTTCTACGTAATTAATGGGGTACCACTGACTTGTGTCGGTGGCTAGGGTGGCACTGGCTTGCTTAATGCCTCTGCCGAGGTTGGCAGTAAGTAACCGTTCTGACACATTGATATTAAAGTAAATTTTTGAAACATCTTGCAGGCGGGCTATCGGCGTGCCGGCAGCAACAAAACTGTTGTTTTCCACCAAGCGCTGAGACACTTTAGCGTCGAAAGGGGCGTACAAACGGGTATAGCTGAGATCTTGCTCTGCATTTTTAAGATCGATAACCGCCAACTCGTAAGAGGTTTTCGCTGAATCTAATGCGCTTTGCGATACCAAGCTTTGCGAAAACATTTTCTCGATACGATCTAATTCTCGCTTCGATTGTGCTAAACGCGTGCGTTGCTCATCTACGCGGCGCTCAAAAGGTTGTCTGTCGATGGTCGCCAGCAGTTTTCCTTTTTTAATGTCGCTACCTGTCACCAAGTCCATTTGTACAAGGCGTCCAGACACCTCAAAACTTAAATCCACCGTTTTCACTGCTGACACAACGGCGGGGAAGGTGAATTCGTCAAATGCAGGTGCATGGCTCACTTTTGCCAACTTGACGAAGCGTGGCGCTTCTATTTTATCTTCTACTTCTTGCTCGGAAGTGCAGGCGGAAAGTGAAAACACTGTCAGAGTGGCCAGTGCTAAAATATGTCGGTGGCGCAAAAAAGGCATAATAATGGTAATCCGTAGCAGAGGTGAACCAAGTATAGACTAGTTCACACACGAAAACTTTAAAGTAAACTAAGCGGTGCATTTTAGGGTTAATACGTTGAAAAGTAAACTGTGGAGTGTAGAATGAAACTATACTTTTTCTATATTTATGAATTATGACGACCACACGAACGCGTAGCGATAAAAAACGCGAAGCGATTATCTCCGCCGCCAGACAGGCGTTTCAGGAATTCGGTGTAATAGGAACCAGTATGGACAAGCTGGCTGAAATGGCGAGTGTGTCTAAGCGAACGGTTTATAACCATTTCTCAGCCAAAGAAGAATTGGTTATGCACATCGTCAAAGAGCAGTTTCAAAACGCGCTGGTCGATATTGATGTAGCCTACGACACGCAGGCTTCGTTACAGAGTCAGCTTGAATCATTAATCATGGAAGAAATTAACTTTGTCAGTGCGGATGAGCATTTAGATCTTGCCCGTGTGGTCGTAGGGCATTTCTTCTACGAGCCCGAAAAGTTGAAAGATGAGGTTGTACATCTACGGGCTCAAGAAACAGCCATGCACAGATGGCTTAAAGCTGCCCACCAAGATAACCGCATGGCCTTCGACGATTTGCAGCAAGTGGTTAATGAATTAGACAGTTTAATCAAAGGGCAGTGTTTTTGGCCTCAAGTGACCAAAATTGAACCAGCACTGAGTGCTCAGGAAAAAGACAAAATAGCCCAAAGTGCCGCCGCGTTAATATTAAGTCGATACGAAATTCGTCAGACCTAACCGAAGATATTGTATGTCAATGCATGAATGAAAAAGGCCAGTACTGAAGTCGCTGGCCTTTTTTGATGGTAGGAATTAAGTCACACCTAGGTGTGACTTAATTTCGCAGTTTTGTCGTGTTAGTGAGCTTCTGCTTCAGAGGGTGGTGCTGCATGCCCTTCTTCATTGCCGGTTCGGCGCGTTATCCGCTTTTTAATCCAAGAAAATGGTTTACCTAAATCCAGTAGGATGAGATACAGGCAGGGAACTAAAATAAGCGTAACCACGGTAGCATAAAGCACGGCAAAGCCCAGCGCTGCGGCCATGGGGATGACGAAGGCAGCCTGCAAGCTGGTTTCGAACATTATAGGCAATACACCAGCAAATGTAGTAATTGAGGTAAGGGTGATAGCCCTAAACCTAGCGCTTCCCGCCTCGGTGACCGCATCTTTTATGCTATAGCCTTGTGCACGACGCTGGTTAACAAAGTCGGTCATCACCAGTGAGTCGTTAATGACCACCCCCGCCGCTGCGATTAAGCCAAATGTCGACATCATGCTTAAATCTAAACCTAGGAAATAGTGCCCCCAAATTGCGCCGGTTAAACTGAAAGGAATCACCGACATAATAATTAACGGTTGGCCGTAGCTTTTTAGCGGAACGGCTAAAAGTATGTACACCATAATCATTGCCGCTAAGAAAAATAGCAATTGCTCATTCTGCTGGGCTTGCTGTTCTTCAATATCACCGCCCAGTTCCGTCATAACAGAAGGAAAGGCTTTTTGCATTTCAGGCAATAAGTTTTCTTTTATTTCTTCGATAATTTCATTGGGTTCAACCACTTCTTCATCAATGTTGCCCCATACATACACACTTCTGTAGCCGGCTTCTCGTCGAATATAACTAATACCCGGTTTTTCGTTAAGCTCTACTACGTCACCTAGCAACACATCTTGGCCACCCGGTGTTTTAATCACGGTGTATTTCAGGTCTGAAAAGCGTTCGCGGGTAAATTCTGGATAGCGAACCATCACTCTCACTTCTTCACCGTTTCGAATCACTCGTTGGGCTTCGCCGCCGTAGAAGCCGGCACCCACTTGCCCCGCGATATCAGACAAACTAAGCCCTAAATCGTAGGCCACAGGCAGTAACGTCATTTGCATTTCTTTACTGGGTGGATCAATGGTTGAGCTAATATCAAAAAGCCCCTCTTGCTGTTGAAGCATCTCAATAAACTTCAGGCCAGCAGCATTCAAGGTATTAATATCAGGGCCGTAAAGCAGATAGCCAAATTCACCGTCATCACCGTTACCGTTAACATCGTCAACCACAGTGAATGATTTCATACCCGGGATTTCAGGTATGGCTTCGCGCCAACGGCGGGCCAATTCAAATGTGTCGATAGGGCGGTCATCTTCATACACTAGGGGGGTAATCACTTCCCCTTCGGTGCGTTGGTTATTAAAGACCAAGCGATCTCGTATCATGCCAGTACCAAACTCATCCACAATTTGCTTATCAATATCAAGAACGGTTTGTTCAACTATTTTAAGTGCATCGATGGTGGCGCTATCCGACACATTTTCGTTCATTTCAATACGGATGCTAGGGAAGTCGTGTGGCACTTTGGGATTGGGTACCATTCTCACGTAGTTGGCATTAATTAGCCCTAAGCTCACCATAAACAAGGCGATGAATATCATCAATACTGCCCAGCGCCATTCAATCGCTTTGGTAAGCGTGCGCTTGTAAGGCCCGTTCACAAAGCCAAAAAAGCCTTTGTTAAACTTGGCGCGCCAGCTTTTGGGGTGAATCGGTTTAAAGTTAGTGTGCGTTAAGTGAGCTGGGAGTATTAGCTTAGACTCAACTAATGAGAAGGCTAAACAGAGTATGACCACTACAGCAATGTTGTAAAAGAAAGCGCCTTCTGGCCCGCTACTTAACGTAAAGGGGGCAAAAACCGCGATGGTGGTTAATACACCGAAGGTGGCAGGCGTTGCCACACGCTTAGCGCCTCGAATGACATTGTCAACGCCTCCGCCCTTGCTTTCAATTTCCGAGTAGGCGCTTTCTCCAATAACAATAGCGTCGTCAACCACAATGCCCAGTACCATAATAAAGGCAAACAACGACAGAATATTAATGCTTATTCCAAACACAGGCATAAGCATAACCGCACCTAAAAAGCACACAGGTAAACCTATCATTACCCATAGCGCTAATCTAAAGCGAAGGAAAAGACTCAGCATGAATGCGACTAATATTGAACCTTGTAATAGATTTGACAGCATCATGTCTAAGCGTGCATTTAGGTAGTAAGTCATATCCACTAGAATTTCCAAACTCACGCCTTGTGGGAAGGTTTGGTTTTTCTTTTCGATATAGGCTTTGACCGTTTCGGCCACCGGGATCGTATTTTGCGTTTTGGTGGCTTTAACTGACATCCAAATGGCGTTAACACCGTTGTATTTAAAGTAGCGCTCGCCTTCGGTAAAACCATCCTTAATATCGGCGACATCACCAAGGGTCACTTTTGCACCTGCATTGCCGATAATGACGGGAATTGTCGAAAATTCATCGCCTCGGTAATATTGGTTCTCGACCCGTACAGAAATAATCCCAGACTCTGTGCGTAATTGCCCAGCCGAGATGTTGGCTGAGTAGTTACTGATAGCACGGCTAACATCTGCAATGGTTAAGTTATATTTGCGTAATGCATCAGGCTTTATTTCAATGGCAATTTCATCGTCTGGTGCAGACATATCTACCAATGACACCGTGCCCAATTGTAATAACTCATCTTCAACTTCTCGAGCGATGGTTTTGAGTTCATCAAGGGGAATGTCGCCGGTTAAGGGCATTTCAATCACATCTTGGCGAAATTCGATTTGCGAAACTTGAACCGGTTCCATGCCCGCTGGGAAGGTAGCAATGCCGTCGATGCGAAGTTTAACTTTATCGAGTACTTCACTTAAATCTTCGTCGGGATCAATTTCCAATGTGACTGCACCACTGCCTCTAAACGCGCGGGATACGGTACGCTTTATTTCAGTGATATCTTTAAGCGACTCTTCTATTTTGATGAAGATACTTTCTTCAATTTCCTGCGGTGAAGCGCCTGGGTATGACGCTTCAACGGTAATATAGTTAATTTCGATGTTAGGAAACATTTGACGCTGTATGGTCATGAAGCTAGCAATACCCATTACAATAATGAATATCATCAATAAGTTAGCAGCGACTGAATTTCGGGCAAACCAAGAGATTATACCGCTATTAGGATCGAAGCGATTTTCCATGAGGAGGCCCTTATTTTTCTACGTGGTGAGAAACAAGTAATTGATCATTACTTGCAATAACCTTAACGGGCATGCCCTCTTGGGGATACTCAGGCAATGACATCACCACACTCTTGGCGTTGAAGTTACCCCGTATAAGGAAGTCGGTGCCATCTTCTCTTATCACTTCGACGGGTTGCGCCACAAGGTTGTTGTCTTCATCAAGGGTCCAAATTTTTCGACTCGTGATCAAGGTTTGTGGAATTCGGTACACATTTTCTAACGCTTTCCCTTTGAACACTACTGTGCCGTAGGAGCCGAATTTAACCACGGTTTTATCGCCGTTTAACGCGTA
>MDSX01017833.1_pt1 | contig 11109 bp, 10 predicted proteins | sample 811141 | NCBI WGS metagenome assembly MDSX01 (sample SAMN05326642, study PRJNA326480) | marine metagenome | isolation source: seawater | place: Atlantic Ocean: South East | collected 2010
ATTTCATCTATTAAGTGTTTACCAATTTTTAATTCTCTTTTTGAGAAATTTAAATTTTGAATAAATTGGTAAGCTTCATCAATCGTCATTTCAGTTATTTCTGAAATGTTCTTATTATTTATTTTAACAGCCAGTGATTCTTTTTTTAATCGTTGACCTTTACAATCATAACAATCAGTTTTGCCCTTGTAGCGAGAAATAAGAACTCTATTTTGGATTTTATAAATTTTTTCCTGTAAACCATCAAAAAAGTCATGAATTCCTCTAAAATAATCTGATCCATTCCAAAGGTAATCTTTCTCTTTACTTGATAAATCCTTGTATGGAGTGTGAACAGGAAAGTCTACGTTGTGTGATTTGTTTATAAACTGCTTGCGCCACTCACTTAATTTTGGACCTTTCCAAGGAGCAACACAATCACTATGTACGGAAAGATTTTTGTTTGGAATCACTAAATCTTCACTAATTCCTAAAATTTTACCAAAACCCTCGCATGTTTCGCAAGCTCCAATCGGACTGTTAAAATTAAATAATTCAACGCTTGGATGTTCAAATTTTATTCCATCGGCCTCTAGTTTTTGACTAAAACAACGTTTGGTAATTTTGTCATTTTCAAATATATCAACCCAACATTCGCCATTAAGCTCATCAAATGCAGTTTGGGTGGAGTCGGAAATTTGATTTTCAAAATCAAGATCATTTCTAATTGTGAATCTATCAATTACTAACTCAAATTTACTATCCTCTATATCTTCACTGAGAGGTTTGAATTTACCTCCTACTCTGATCCTTGAAAAACCTTTATGGATTAGATTTTTAATTAATTCTTTTGATACATTTTCATAGGTTAAATAAAGAATACCTTTCGTTTCATTTTTGAAGCTTTTTATAAAGCCGACAACATCATTAACCTCATCTATTTTTACTTCTTTGTTGGAAACAGGAGAAATTAATTTTCCAAGACGTGCGTAAAGAACTTTTAGGTAGTCATATATTTCTGTTGAGGTTCCAACTGTTGATCTTGGATTCCTTGTGATTACTTTTTGCTCAATTGCTATAGCTGGTGAAATTCCATGTATATAATCAACTTCAGGTTTTTCTAATTTTCCTAAGAATTGTCGAGCATACGAAGAAAGGCTTTCAACGTACCTTCTTTGACCTTCGGCATAAAGTGTATCAAATGCCAATGATGATTTTCCTGATCCACTTACCCCTGTAATTACTGTTAATGAATTTCTTGGGATTTTCACATCAATATTTTTAAGGTTGTGAAGTCTCGCGCCTTTTATAAAAATAGTATTGTGATTTTTTTGGGGATTTAATGTTTTTGGCATTTTTTTATAAAATCAAACATGTTTGATAATTCGTAAAATTATACTTAATTTCAGAAGACATTAAAAAAAGTTAAATATTTTTTAACTATGATACAATAACTTAGTTTAGTAGTACGTTATTAAAAAACTAAAACCACTGCCTATACAACATAATTACTCTGAAAAATTTATTTAAAAACCCTAAAAACAGAGGAGTTATGAAGTTAGTTAATCTATCCGACAAGGATTTGGTAAGTTTCTATATTAAAGGAAATGAAGTAGCTCTAGAGGAGCTAGTTAATCGCCATAGAACAAGAATTTATTCCTACATTTTTATAACCATAAAAAATAGAGCGCTTGCTGAGGATTTTTTTCAAGATACTTTTATAAAGGTTATAAAAACACTTAAAAGTGGTAAGTATAATGAAGAAGGTAAGTTTTTGCCATGGGTAATGAGAATTGCTCATAACTTGATGATTGATCATTTTCGAAAGCAAAAGAAGTTTAGAAAAGTGAGCTCTAGAGGTAGAGATAACGAGGAAATCGAAATATTCAATACCATCGGATATGATGAATTAAATATGGAGGAGCGTATGGTTAAAGATCAAATTAGAAGTGATATGAAAGACTTACTTGATCTTTTGCCGGAAGAGCAGAAAGAAGTTATCAAATTACGTCATTATTACGATATGAGCTTCAAAGAGATTTCAAATTTCACAAACGTAAGTATTAATACAGCTCTGGGAAGAATGCGCTATGCACTTATAAATCTGCGAAAAATGGCTGATCAAAAAGGAGTTAGTTTAGAAATGTAAAAAAAACATTAATTCAAAAGCAATAATAGACGTCGAAGTTCGTTAACAAAGTAAATGAAACAAGAAAAACATTATTGCATATGGCAAAAAAATACTCTAAAGAAAATCAATTTGAACATATTGAAAAAGAAATTGAACACCTAAATTCCTCTATGAATCCTAGTGAAAAATCGGTTCAGTTTATTTTAAGCTACTCGAAAAGTTTAAGTGTCAAGACTAGTAAGAAGTTTGGCACATTGTTTTTAAATTTGAATTAACAAAAAAGACTGGATTATCCAGTCTTTTTTGTTTCTCACCTAGAAACAAAAAAAAAGAAATTTCGTAAGGATTGACATCTAAAGATAAAACTATGGGTAGATTTAAGAGGTGCTTTTTTTCATTACTAATATCCTTTTTTTTAACTTCTTTTATACTAGAAAGTAATGTTCCTGCCCCTCAAAGTTTAGTGGTTACTCTAACGGGGTATAGAGATCAGGATAATACTCTAAAATGTAAATTATATTATATGATAACCTTGCCAAAGGACGCCTCAAATATCACAAATATTCATTTAACGTTAGAAAAAATATCAGGAGACAACAAAACAGAAAGGATTTCTGAAATAACAGTCCCTTTTAATGGGTCGGAGGCTCAAAAGGTGAATGGCGTGGTAAGCTTTTACACAGCAAAGAATCTACTTTATATAGGAATTGGAGAGTATGATTTTTTAAGTAGTTACCAATGTAAAGTTGCCTTTATCAATAAGGCGGGTGAGAAGAGTCAATATGCTATTTACAAAAAATAGTCTTTATGCAATACAAATAAATTTTTCTCGTTTTCTTTTTACAGCTCGAAAAATTTCTCAAAAATGTCAAAACTTACAAGTTCCCTAATCGGGGTAATTATTTCTTTCTCTTGTATGTCAAATAATGGATTGCAGTCACATAAAATTAGTTTTCCTACCGGGGTTGTTAAATTAACCACTTCGGTCATAAAACAAGCTTCGGATATTTACAACAAGCTACCTGAACGTAATTTTACGAGAATAAAGGTCATAGGAGTTGATGAAGAAAATCAAGCGAAACCTGTTTTAATTCAATTCGCAAAAAAAAGGGCTTTCTTAATTCGTGATTTTTTTATCGGAATAGGTTGTTTCGGCAGAGATGTTAAATTAGATTTAGCCGGCATGCCAACCATAATATTGTTTAAACCTAAAGCTAAGTATTCAATAAGTGGCAAAATAAACCTCAATAATATTGAGCAACAATGCTTTACAGTCGAAGCTCAAAAGCAATCTTTTTTTGAAACAAAAGGAGGCAGTTTTTTTGTATTTAAACCAAATTCTTTTGAAACAGAATATAGTCTTCCAGTAGACAAAAATGTAACAATTTGTATTTGGGAATTTCAGAAAAAAAAGGATATGATTGTTGGTCAAGTTTCTTCGGTTGCAGAAAATCAAGTTTTAGAAACAGCTAGTACTTTTTACATTCAATGTTATCTGGGAGATAAAAAGGTTCAATTAAAAGAAGGTAGAAATTATAAGATTTATTTAAACCGAGAGAAAGATATTGAGGGATTTAGAGCGTATTATGGAAAAGTAAGGGATGGAAATGTAGTTTGGATCGAAGATAAGATGTCTTATACTTATTTTAGTATACTTGATCAAGACGAATTAAGGAAATCAACCAACGCAAAAAAGGATTCCTTACGAATTCTTAAAATAGATAAGAATACACCAAAAGAGAGAAAACAACTTTTGTTGTCAGTGAAAAATATGGGCTGGATAAATTGTGATAGAATAGTCGATGTTAGAGCACCTAGTAATTTAAATGTTATCTTAGATGATGTTAGTCAGGAGTATACAGTCCGTTTAGTTTTAAATAGAAAAAATGCAATTATTCCAGGATTAGCCAATTCAAATTCAATTAATCATTATAAATTCTCAAAAATTCCTTCAGGACAATTAGCATATTTACTGGCTTATAGAAATAGTGGTACAGGGTATATGCTTGCATATTCTCAAGTTACCATTGGGTTTATGAAATCCATTAATTTGAAACCCGAGTATAAAACTAAAGAAGAGTTTGAATATTTAATAGATTCCTTTCTAAATTAGTTGAAAAAAGATGAATGAAAAACTACTGCAGTTCGAAAGATTACTAAATATAATGGATGTTTTACGAGCTAAGTGTCCATGGGATAAAAAACAAACCATTGAATCTTTACGTCATCTTACTATAGAGGAGACTTATGAGTTATGCGATGCTATAATCAATGATGATTTGGAGGAGTTGAAAGGAGAGATTGGTGATTTAATTCTACATATGGTCTTTTATTCAAAAATTGCGAGCGAAAGAAAAGCCTTTGATATTGGAGATGTACTTAAAAATGTATGTGATAAATTAATATACAGACATCCTCACATATATGGTGATACTATAGCAGAAACAGAAGAGGAGGTTAAGGCAAACTGGGAAAAGCTGAAGTTAGAAGAAGGCGGGAGTTCAGTCAAGAAGAAGTCTGTTTTGAGTGGTGTTCCTAAAAGTATGCCATCATTGGTTAAAGCGGTAAGGATTCAAGATAAGGTTAAAGGAGTTGGTTTTGATTGGGATACTAAAGATCAAGTTTGGGAGAAGGTTCAAGAAGAACTCCAGGAGTTTAAAAATGAGTTGGATGCCAAACATTCTGTGAATATGGAACAAGAATTTGGTGACTTGATATTTTCAATAGTCAATTACGCTCGTTTTATTGGGATTAATCCAGAAGATGCCTTAGAAAAAACAAATACAAAATTTGTTAATCGATTTAAAAAAATGGAGTCAAGAATTTATAAAGAGGGAAAAGATTTGAAGAAGATGAATTTAGAAGAAATGAACCGTTATTGGAATGCCGAAAAACTGTCTTAAAAAAACCTAATGACCGTTCTTTTGCAACTGGAAGTCACAAGGTAAGCCAAATCATAATTAAACTCTAAATAAGCTAATCCACTAATTGGATTAGTTGGTTGATAATTGCTGAATTGGAAGTCTGGATCATAAACCTCCATTTCTCCACTATTAATAGGGTAGTATTTTGTTGAACCTTTACCTCCTTCATTGGATAAAATGTCTTGGAAACCATAATGGAGTCTTAGCCCAAAAACAAGATATGCATTATCACCTCCAAATATAAAACTTCCAAACCCCAAAACAGCACCTAAATTGGTCGATTCAAAATAGCTTTTTCTATCAATGTTATCAATTGTTTCAGAGACTGAGGATAAAAAACTAATTTGAGGACCAATTTCAAGAAAACTTCCATTATCACTGTTGTGTCTAAATAATAATGGGATATCAAAAGTATTATATCTTATGTTTTTTTCCCGAGCACTCGTTGTCTCGTAGGGTTCAAATAAATATCTTTGATTAGAAGACTTTCCAAGAAAATCTACCGTAATTTGGTAGTTAAGATTAAAGTTTAATCCTAATTTCCCCCCAAAAGCATATCCAGTAGATATTAAGGGGTCTATTTTGGCTTCATTCCAAACATGACCATTAACTAAGCTTGTAACTCCGTAACCTCCTTTAATACCACAATCTACCCAGGCTTGTGAAAAAGAATTAAGTGAAATAAGAAATATAAAAGTTGAAGAAAGTAAAAATCTCATATTTTTGGATATCTTTAAAAGAAATAAAAGTAAACAAATTATTAGTTAATATGGGTCAATTAGACAGTAAAGTAGCTCTTATAACTGGAGCTTCTAGAGGAATTGGTAAATCAATTGCTCTTAAATTTGCCTCAGAAGGAGCAAATATAGCTTTTTCTTATATTACAGATGAAAATGAGGCAGAGGGGCTTAAGCAGGAATTAGAAAGCTATGGCGTCAAGGCAAAAGCTTACAAGAGTAATGCTGCTGATTTTTCAGCATGTGAAGAATTAGTTAAGAATATACTTGAGGATTTTGGGAGTTTAGAAGTTATTGTTAATAATGCAGGTATAACAAAAGACAATTTATTAATGAGAATGTCTGAAGATGACTTTGATAAAGTTATCGCGGTCAATCTAAAATCTGTTTTTAATATTACAAAATCTGCTTTAAAAAACTTTTTAAAGTCTAGAAAAGGTTCAATTATTAACATAGGTTCAGTAGTTGGGGTTAATGGAAATGCAGGTCAAGCGAATTATTCAGCATCCAAAGCGGGTATACATGGATTTACAAAATCTATGGCAAAAGAGTTAGGTTCAAGAAATATTAGGGTAAATGCAATAGCACCGGGCTTTATTGCTACTGAAATGACTAAAGTGCTTGGAGAAGAGGTCGTTGAGAATTGGACCAAAGGAATTCCTTTGAAAAGAGCAGGAACGCCGGAAGATGTAGCTAACTTATGTGTGTTTTTAGGTTCAGATAACAGTTCCTATATAACGGGTCAGGTTGTAAATATTTGCGGGGGTAGGTCTACATGATTTAAAAATTAGAAGTGAATATAAAAGTATCCAGTATAGCCATTATAGTTAGTTTTATTTCGGCACTAGTGGTATCTTTTTTATTTCATTTTCGAGATAAGTCTTTAAAAGAAACGGCGAGTTGGATGAGGTACACACTTCTCACTTGCCGTTTTTTTATTGTTTTCACCCTGATTTTTTTTCTGTTTAGCCCACTGTTTATTCAAACTAAAAAAGAAATTAAACAACCCATACTTACTGTTCTTGTAGATAACACTAAATCAATTCATTTGGCGGATTCAGGTTTTAAAGCTAATGTTAATAGTTTTATTGCTAATCTTTCTAAAGGAGTAAATCAAGCAGATGTAAAAGTGTTGTCTTTTTCCGATCAAATTGAAATAATAAAGGACTTTACATTTGATAAGCAGGGAACTAATATATCAAAAGCTTTTCGTGAACTTAATGAAAGTTTTCTAAATGAAAATATAGGAGCGGCTCTATTAATATCCGATGGCATCAATACAGAAGGATTAAGTTCTTATAATAACAATGATTATCCAATTTACACAATAGGAATCGGAGATTCTGTCAAAGAATCAGATGCTAAAATCAAAAAATTATATTTCAATAACATTGTTTTTGCGAACAATGCATTTGTAACAGAATCTCATTTCCAATTTGATAATTTAAAGGGTATACAGCAAGATATTGTTTTGAATTTTAACGGAAGGGAGGTTGAACGTGTAAAATATGTTCCTAAATCCAATAGTGATTTCTTTAAACTCATCTCAAAGGTTCAGGCAAAAGAAGGGGGTGTTTTTCCTCTTGATCTTCATGTGATCAACAAAAAAAACGAGAAATATTTAGGCAATAACTCATTAAAAAGATTTGTAACTGTAAAAAGTAAAAAACTCAAATTACTAATAGTTTCTGATGAGCCTCACCCTGATGTTAGAGCTATAAAAACAGCGTTTTGGGGAGTTGATCATATAGAGATTTCTGAAACATCATTTTCAAAAGATGTATCGTTAGAATTAGTGAACGCGGTTTTATTTATTGGTAATTCTAACCTAAAAAATAAACGCAGGTGGTTGAGTCGAATTCAAGATGAAAACAAAGGTTTCATATGGTTTACGGGAACAAGAGGCTCCTACAATAACGAGTTTTTTAAATTTGTTCGACTAGATCAATCTAATGATAAAATTATCATGAAATCAAACCCTTCTTTTTCTCTTTTTAAAGTAGAAAATGAAATAGAGGAAGCTTTGGAAAATTCAACTCCAATTAGTATTCCTTTCGGACAATGGAAATTTAAAGGAGATGTTCAAAATTTAATGCTTCAAAAGATTAAGAATATTCAAACGGACTACTCTCAAATAGTATTTTCGGCTAATGATGTTATAAATTACTCGGTTTATTTAGGCTCAGGTTACTGGAGGATAGGCATAAGAAGCCCGAAAGCTTTTCATAACCTTCTAAGAAAAACTGTAAATTTTGTTTCGGCTAAGGCAGATAATTCTCAATTTAGAATTAAAATGCTTTCAGAATTTACAGATATGGATGAGATTGTTATTGGTGCAGAATTTTATAATAAATTAGGAGATTTAGATAATATAGGAGATGTTAATATTAAACTTTTGCAAAATGATTCAATTATTTTAATTTCTGAATTTCAGAAAACAAGCAATAATTATCGTTATAATTTGGGTAGATTACCACCTGGAGCATACTCAATTCATGCAAAATTTAAAAAGGGAAATAAAGAAATTTTCAAAAAAAACAGTTTCATAGTTAATGAACTTACTGTGGAGGCTGAAAATCTTTCTATGAATTATGATTTTTTGTTTGATTTGTCCAGTAATTCAGGAGGTAAATACTTTGATTGGGAAAATAGAGATTTAGCTATTAAAACATTAAATTCATCAGATATTTTTAAAAACATCACTTATTTTGAACTAATATCTGATCTTTTGTTAAAGTCTAAATGGATATTTTACGTTTTAATTGGTTTGGTTATTATTGAGTGGATTTTAAGAAAATGGCAAGGAATAATTTAAAAATAGGAATAATATGTTACCCAACTTTTGGGGGAAGTGGAGTAATTGCAACTGAATTAGGGACAGCCTTGGCTCAAAACGGGCATGAGGTTCATTTTATCACCTCCAGTCAGCCTGTTAAATTGAATGCTTTTGAAAAGAATATATTTTTTCATGAGGTTGTACTTAATCCATATCCCTTGTTTCAGCACCAACCTTTTGAGGTTGCCCTTACGAGTAAGATTGTTGAAGTGGTAAAGTACGAACAATTAGACTTACTTCACGTTCATTACGCTATTCCTCACGCATCTGCAGCTTATTTATCTAAACAAATTTTAAAAGGGCAAGATATTCATATTCCTTACATCACCACGTTACACGGTACTGATATTACTTTGGTTGGTAAAGAACCAGAATTCGAACCTACTATTTCTTTTGCGATTAATCAATCAGATATTGTTACTTCCGTATCTGAGAGTTTAAAAAAAGACACTTACAAACATTTTAACGTTTCAAAAGATATCAAAGTAGTTCCAAATTTTGTGTGCGTTTCTAAATTTCAAAAAGATAAAGAAAATTGTAAAAGGGATCTATTTGCTCCTAATGGTGAAAAAATATTAATGCACATTTCTAATTTTAGAAAAGTGAAGAGAATTCAAGATGTAATTAAAATACATTCAATAGTTAGCAAGTTGAATCCAACTCGATTAATTCTTATTGGTGATGGTCCTGAACGTTCTAGTATGGAGCGTTTAGCTAGAGAACAAGGAGTTGAAAAATCAACCTACTTTTTAGGTAAAATAAAAGAGACTGAAAAGGCTCTTTGCTTAGCTGATGTATATTTGATGACTAGTGAAAAAGAAAGTTTTGGAGTTTCAGCACTGGAAGCTATGGCTGCGGGTGTTCCTGTGATTTCATCAAATACAGGTGGAATTCCAGAAGTGAATACTCATAATAAAACAGGTTTTTTAAGCAATGTTGGAGATGTAGAAGATATGGCTAAAAACTTGAATAATTTATTAGTTGATTCAGAGCTATATAATCGACTTTCTTTAAATGCATTTGAAAGAGCAAAAGAGTTTAATATATCCAATGTTCTCCCTATTTATGAAAGTCTTTATAATGAGTTACTTCCAAAGCTTTAATCTATAAACTTAAATTACTACTTTTGCACTTTGATATAACTATATGCAAATTGATCTGATAAGTATTATTGAGCCAATATTAAAAAAGGCAGGTGATAAGATTATGGAAATTTACAATAGTGAGAAATTTAAAGTAGTCGATTATAAAGCGGATGATTCGCCTCTTACTCTTGCTGATTTAGCTTCGAATGGAGAAATAGTCGAGGGATTATCTCATTATTTTGATTATCCCATAATTTCTGAAGAATTAGAGAATGCTAACTATCAAGACAGAAAGGATTTTAAAAAGTTTTGGTGCGTTGATCCTTTAGACGGTACAAAGGAATTTATTAATAGAAACGGAGAATTCACCGTTAATATAGCATTAATTGAAAATAAGTTACCTGTTTTTGGTGGGATTTATGTTCCTGATAAAGATATTTATTACTTTGGACTACAAGATAAAGGAGCTTTTAAGAAAGTGGGTGGTGGAGAATTGACAAGATTAAATGTGAATCAAAATACTGAAGATTGGATTGCCGTGGGTAGTAAATCTCATGCAAAGCAAGCTGAAAGTGATTTTTATAAGGATATAGGCGTTAGTAAATCATTTTCAGTAGGCTCATCTTTAAAATTTTGTATGGTAGCCGAAGGAAGTGCAGATGTATATTATAGATCAGGTCCAACCATGGAATGGGATATTGCTGCAGGTCATGCTATAATAAGAGCTGCTGGAGGTGAGGTTTTTAAGGATCTCGATTGTAAAGAGGTGTTTACTTATAATAAAGAAGATCTATTAAATGGACCTTTTTTAGCGACTAGTACAACCAAATTAAAGTAACGTGCAAGAAAATATATTCCCAATAAAAAATACACTACTTCAACAGTCTGACAAAGAAAAATTGAATGGTCATAAAGGTATTGTTTTATGGATGTTTGGTCTTTCAGGGTCAGGTAAGACTACAATTGCTAGAGCTTTGGAAAATGAACTCTATTCAAGAGGTATTCATACTAAATTATTGGATGGCGATAATTTAAGAGCAGGAATAACCAATAATTTAACATTTTCTCTAGAAGATAGAATTGAAAATATAAGAAGAGCATCTGAAGTTGGTAAACTATTTATGGAAAATGGAAATGTTGTCATTTGTTCTTTAGTGAGTCCAACAATAGAAATACGTAAACAGGCCCAAGGCATTATTGGGGAGGGTTTCAAAGAGGTTTTTGTAAATGCTCCTTTCGATGTTTGTGCTGAAAGAGACGTTAAAGGACTTTATAAAAAAGCTTTAGCGGGGGAAATTAAAAATTTCACAGGTTTAGACTCCCCGTTTGAGGGTGCGGAAAATCCTTTTGTTGAGTTGAAAACCGATGAAAAAGATTTAGAAACCTGTAAAAATGAGTTAGTAGAATTAGTATTAAA
>MDSX01071009.1_pt1 | contig 11104 bp, 6 predicted proteins | sample 811141 | NCBI WGS metagenome assembly MDSX01 (sample SAMN05326642, study PRJNA326480) | marine metagenome | isolation source: seawater | place: Atlantic Ocean: South East | collected 2010
CGCCGTGCGGGCGCAGTGCGTCAGCGCCGAGGCGTACGACGCGGCGATTGCCGGCGGCTGGTGACGAGTGAATATGGTGACGGTGAATATCGGTCACGATTTTATCGGCGTCGCGTCGACGGATTAATCTTACTTGAATCTCACTTGGCTAACTCATCGTTCCTTCTCCTTGCGCACGGGTGGCTTGAACTTCGCGTCGATCTCATCGAATGTCTTGTCGCGCAGTAAGAAGAGCCGTTGTGATCGCTCGCCCAGCGTACCGCTGCACTTCAAACCGTGTTTCATGAGCTCCTCCTTGAGCCTGTCCAGACCGAACGCCTCCAGCTCCGTCGCGGCGCCGTACTCCTTCAAGACGATATCTTTAGGGAGGACGACGGGTACCTCACTCGGCGAGCACCCTTCCTCCTTCTGCGCCTCGGCATCCTCCGGGGGCATGTCCGGTCGCGTGGGCTCTAGGGGCGCCGAGTCGATCGCGGGGGGCGGAGCCTCGGGCTCGACGACAGCCGGCGCGTCCCCGTCGTCGTCGTCGCTGTCCTCGCTGTCGCTGATGCCGCCCATGCCGAACATCGAGTCCATCTCGCGCTGTTTCCGCCTCTGCTCCCGTTTCTTCGCCGCCTCGGACTCCGCCTCCCGCGCCCTTCGCTCGGCATCGAGTTTGATGCCAACCGCGACGGCGTTTTCGGTGGATTCCCGTTGCGCCAGGGTCACCTTCTTGAACCGTTCCTTCTCCTTCTCCTCGATCTCCTCGAACTTGCGCTTGGTCTCGTTGGTCCGTGAGTTGATGTGCTTGAGCGCGATCTTCTCGAGCTCGCGCTCCTCGGCGTGCTTCGCCCACTCCATCGCCTTCTTCTCCGCGTTGACGTGTCGCATCCTGCGGCCGCTGAGATCTCGGCACGCGTCGAAGTTGGTGGTGGTCTGCGCGGACTTGGAGCCGCGGAGGAGCGAGCCGAAGCCTCCCTTACCGCCGTTGATGCGCAGGAGGAGGTCCACGTCGAATCCCTCGCGCGTGTCGCTCAGCGAGCAGAGCGCTCGGTCGTCGGCGTCGTCGCCGAGCACCAATTGGCCGACGCGAATGAGCTGCTCGGACGCGGGCACGCCCTCGGAGGATTCGAGCGCGCGCCTGAGGTCGCCGAGGGTCAGCGCATCCTCGCCGGGCACGTCATCGCGGTCGAAGCTGAGGCATCGCGTGCGCCCGTCGAGGGCGCGGACGAACACCTGCGTCAGCGGCGCCATGGTGGTCTGTGAGCAACCCTAAAAATATTTTGTTCCAGAGTCACGCATCAGCATACGAGCACGAAATAATTAAAATGCATCGTCACACGGGCAAATACTTGTAGGCACGTTGATTATGATAATAAGCACGCCTCAGATCGACACGCACGATGGGTGGCGAGGATTCGCGTCGTCGCGCGGAGGCGGCCACGTTCGCGTGGTCCACACTCCAGAAGACCGTGCGGGAGTACCCGGTCATCGGCGTCCTCCTCGCGGTCGCCGTGCCGCTGCTCGGAGCGGCCGGCGTGTTCCTCCTCCCCTTCGCGCTCCCCCTCGCGATCGGCCTGTTCATCTGGTCGAAGCGGGGCGGAGCCAAGGCGGACGGCGAGGGCGGCGCCGATGCGACGGCGGGATCCGACGCATCGAAGCAAACTCTTATTTCCGAGCCGCGAACCACGGTCACGATCGACAAGGCCGCGCCGACGAAGCAGACGGCTCCCTCGGCGGAGGCGTCCGCGTCGTCTAGATCGGCGACGTCATCCGGCTCGGGATCTGCGCCGACGTCCACCGCGCCGCCGCTCACGGGCAGCGCCGCGCTCATGGCGAGGATGCGCAAGTCCGGCGCGGTCACCGGCGAGAAGCGCGCCTCTGATCCCGCGTCCATCGCCGCCGAGGCTGCCGCCAAGGCCGACGCGGCCGCCGCGAAGCAGGCGAACGCACCGAACGGATCCAATGGGAAGAAGGATGCCTCCGACGAATCGACCTCGTTCGGCTCCGACCCAAACTCCAGGCTCTTCTTCCTCTACGGCGGCGAGGCGTCCACGCAGATCGCCAGGGATCTCGCGGAGAAGGCGGCCGCCAACGGCCTGTCCCCAAAGCTCGTCGCCATGGACGATTTCAAGCGGTGCGAGCTCGACACGAAACCCGCCGTCGCCGTGTTCGTGGTTGAGACGATCGAAAACGCTCAGCCGGCGGAGGCGGCGGGAACGTGCCTCCGCTTTCACAACCGCCAGCGTAAGGCTGGCAACAGTGGGTTATTGGCCGGTAAGCTGCGGTACGCGGTGCTGGGTTTAGGGGATACTAACCTGCTGTTGGACCGCCAGACCACCACGGCGAAGGACTGCAACCAGGCGGCGCAGACGCTGGACTCGGCTCTTAACTTTTTGGGCGGCGAGCGGATGTGTCGCAGGGGCGAGGCCAACGACGCGGTCGGCCTCGAGGAAGCCGTGGAGCCGTGGAGTGAGAAGCTCTGGGCGCCGCTCTCGAAGGCTGTGGACGCCATTGGGGCGTCCACGTCAGCGCATGGGTCGTCCGACGCCCCCGAGGTGAAGTTTCTCTTTGGCTCGCAAACCGGCAACGCCGCGGAGATTTGCAAGGAGATGGCCGCCGAGGCCCCGCGGAAGGGGTTTTCCAACGTGCACTGCAACGCGATGAACGAGGTGGACGTCAAGGACGTGCTGAAGCCCGGAAACCTCATCGTGTACGTGGTGAGCTCCACGGGCGACGGCGACGCCCCCGACAACTGCGACTCCTTCTTCACCAAACTCAAACGCGTGGCCAAGAAGGAGGCCGGGACCTGCGGCGTCGGCGTGCAGTACACAGTGCTGGGCTTGGGCGACCAGAACTACAGCGCGTTCATGACTGTCCCTCGTTCTTTCACCATGGCCATGGAGAAGGCTGGGGCCAAGGCTTTTTACCCGCGAGGCGAGGCGGATGAGACCTTGGGGCTCTACGAGTACTGCGAGAACTGGCAGGAGAACTTGTGGGAGCCGCTGCGCGCGGCGTCGGAGCGAGCACCCGCGCTCGCGAAGGACCCGACGGGCGGCGTGCTGCCCGTCGAGAAGCCCGCCACCCCTGTCGAGAAGCCCGCAACTCCCGCATCGACACCCGCGGCGGCGTCGACAGAGTCCGCTGACTTGGTCGGGGTTGCCGCACTTCCCGCGTGTCGCACGGCGGTGACTTGGCGGACCGACGCGGTGACCCTCGCGACGTACCCCGTGGGATCTGACTCATCCGTCCCACCCTCGGGCGCGGACCACTTCACGCACGAGGAGCCGTACCTCGCCAAGGTTGCAAAGTGCGAGGTCATGACCAACCTTGAATCGGACCGTAGGGTGCTTCACGTCGAGTTTGACGTCGGCGGCGCGAAGGGTCTCGACTTTGAACCCGGCGATTCCGTCGGCGTTTTACCGAGGAACGACGCCACGACGGTCGACGCGCTGACGAGCAGGCTCGGCCTGGACCCCGCTGCGGTGTTCGAGTTGGTGTGGGCCGAGGGTCAGGCTCCGTCGGCTGACTGCGGGGCTCCGCTGCGGCACGTTCGGTGCCTGGCATCCGTGAAGGACGCGCTCACTCACGCCGTGGACGTGACGAGCCAGCCGCGTAAGTCCCTGCTTCGCGTGCTCGCGGAGGCGTGCACCGACGCAGGAGAGCGCCGCGACCTCCTGACGCTGTGCTCCAAGGGTGGACGCGACGAGTACAAGGCTCGGTGCGGCGACGAGTGCCCCTCGCTGCTCGACCTGCTGCGTTCGCACCCGTCGTGTAAGCCCGGCTGGGCCGAGCTCCTCGACGCGCTCCAGCCCCTCCAGCCCAGGATGTACAGCATCACGTCCGCGCCCGAGGCGCACGGCGGCGTGCCGGCCGTGGCGTTCTCCGTCGTCAAGTTTGCGACTCCGAGCGGCGCGCAAAGGGAGGGCGTCGCGACCAACTGGTTGGACCGCGGCGTCTCCGCGGAAAACTTCCGGGTCCCGCTGTACTTCAAGAAATCCACGCACTTCAAACCGCCCACCGACGTGTCCCACCCGGTGATCATGATCGGTCCCGGCACGGGCGTCGCGCCCTTCCGCGGCTTCCTCGAGCGCAGGCGCGCGATGATCAAGGCGGCGGGGGTTAACACCCCCGAGTCCAAGCCCGGTCCCGCGTGGCTCTTCTTCGGGTGCCGCCGCGCCGACGAGGATTACCTCTACCGCGAAGATCTGCAATCGTTCCACGCCGACGGGACGCTCACCGAACTCGTCACCGCGTTCTCGCGCGAGTCGCACCAAAAGGTGTACGTGCAGCACAAGATCGCTGAGCGCGCGGCTGAAGTCGCCGCCGTCGCTTCGGCGAAGGATGCGCGGGTCTTTGTCTGCGGCGACGGCGCGCACATGGCCAAGGACGTGCACGCGGCGCTGGTGGACGCGATCGCGAACCACGTGGACGGGATGGATGCCAAACAGGCGAATGCCATGCTCACGGCCATGACCAAGGAGGGGAGGTACGTCCGCGACATCTGGTCTTAAAAAGGAGGGCTCGGTCCGGGACGACGATTCATTACGATTCATTTTTTAACGCACGCGCGCTTTTACTCAATATTCACACGAGCCAAATTTGCTCATCACACGAAGGTCTGGTGGACGCACACGACGCCGTCCGCCGCGATTTTGTCGTGGAACAGCGCCTCCACCTGTTCCGCGTCCGGCCCACTCGGGAACTTCTCGTCGTCGTAGACGATGACCACGGCTTCGTCTTTTTGCTTGAGGAAATTCTCGGCTCCCCACGGCGTGTAAGTGCCGGCGCCGAGGGCGATCCACGCGTGAGGCGGATACCCCGCGGCTCGAACCAGCTCCCCGACGTCGTCCCACTTGTCCTCGTTCTTCTGGTTGTTGAGGCGGTCCACGATCCACTCGAGTAAAGGCTCGTGGAACATGGTGTAATTCCGTGCGGGGGCGTCCTCGGAGTATTTGTGCAACACGCCGTCGCGCAAGACGTAGGATACCATCACGAGTCTGTCCACCAGCGTGCCGGGCGCGAAGGAGTCGACGTCGATGACCGTACTGGAGATGCCCTTGGACTCGGCGCCCCAGTTCTTCTTCTCGCTGAGCTTGTCGGATCCCTCGAGCGCGCGGATGGAGCAGTCGTTGAAGGCGGCGACTCGCCTCGGGGCGAGGCCGGTGATGAGCCTTTTGCCGTCGGCGTCGGGCTCCGCGTACGTGACGTCCACGAAGACGGCCATCTCGGGCTCGACCTGGACCTTGCTGGCTCCCGCGTCGCGCGGGTACTCGACGATGTTCGTCGTCACCGGGAAGGTGTGGATCTTGTCCAAGATCTTGCCCTGGCCCGCGGCGTCGGAGTGCGAATCGGGCGGGTCGGGGCAGTAAAACGCGAAGATGTTCGCGGGGGTTTTGCCGGAGTCCTGGGTCATCCCCGCCTGGGCCATGTGCCCGGCGACGTTCCCCGCGACGCCCAGGCCGAAGCATCCCTCACCGCCCCATCCGGGGTGGAAGTTCGCGGCGGCCTCCATCGCGGCGATGGCGGCGAAACCCTGGCAAAACTCGGAGAAGTCGACCTGCCCGTCGCCATCTTTGTCGAGGGCGCTGGCCAATTCGTTTCGCGCCTCAGGGCGGCCGAAGGACTTGCACTCCACGAGCAGTTCTTCTCGGTCGACCTTGCCGTCGTCGTTGGTATCGATCGAGCTGAATATGGCCCATTCGCGGGGATGCGATTCTTTGGTGTAAACAGTCATGGTGTGTTGTCGTGGTGTGTGTCGCGGAATGATTCAACAAAGATTCCACGTGGGATGAACTTCTTTTGGGTCTCGGTGTTTTGGCTCGCAGCTCGGACGCCCCGCTCCACCCGGGGTTCCACAGAGCGACCGCGCGACGACACCGGGTCGCGCGTCGCGTAACATGTCCACCTATGCCAAAACTAAGGGATACGGCGGCACCGATTCGTCTCCAGCGGTGAGCGTCGCGTCCGATGATCCAACCCACGCCCGACGATCGCCAACACGCGCGTGAAACACCCGACGAGATGATGCCCGATCCCCGCGGCACCCGAGTTGTTTTCTCCCGACGACTGACCGGTCCCACCGTCCATTTCTCACCCTTTCCCCACCCCGCAGCTCGAACCACTGCTCAAGAGGGATGTCAAGGAGGGCATCGAGCCCATCGGCGCGAGCGGCTCCGACGGCAGCGGCCCGCCTAAGGACGACCCGGGCGACACCATCTTCGGGATGAAGCTCGGGTTCGACGGGGTGTTCGCCGTCTTGGCGCTGCTCACCGTCGTGCTCATCAGCGCGTCGTGCTACTTCGAGGAGTGGATGTACAAGAAGCTCCCAAACTTCAACTACTTCTGGACGGTGGCGTGCGCGGAGCTGGCGGTGTTCACGGTCGCCTCCGTCGCCGGCGCGGTGGCCACGGGCACCCTCGGCGCGCCCCGCAAGGCGCCCTTCGCGAAATACGTACTTCAGGCGACCGTCATGGCGGTGTACGCGGCGATCGCCAAGATCGCCTACAAGTACCTCAACTACGCCACGGGCACCGTGTTGCGTAGTACCAAGCTGGTGTTCGTCATGGCCATCTCGGTGGCGTGGCTGGGGCGAACGTACTCGCGGTGGGACTACGCCGCGGCGGTTGGCATGATCGTCTCCGTGGCGTGCTTCGGCTTGGGCGAGGCGCACGCGGACAAGGGCTCGGACCACACCTGGGGGTACGTCCTCTCTTTGCTAGGGCTCGGGTTGGCGGCGTTGCAGACCAACATGGCGGACAACGCGATGCGGGACCACGGCGCCACGAGTTTGGAGAACATGCTGTACGTCAACGGCCTCGGGTTCTGGATCGTGCTGGTGTTCGCGAGCGTCGTGGACGGCAAGGCGGCGATCGACTACATGCTGCACACGGAGAACGCGCTCACGTTACTCATCGCCCGGTCCCTCACGTTTTACCTCGGCGCGTTCGCGTTCACCGAGCTGACGCGGCACAGCGGCGCCACTCCGGCGACTTCGGTGGCGACGGCGAGGAAAGCGCTGACGGTGATGCTGTCGTTCGTCGCGTTCCCGGACGACAAGCCGTTCAGCGGGTGGTTCCTGGGTGGGATCCTGACGTTCATCGCCGCCATCGGGCTGGAGCTGAAGAGCCGGATAGAGAAGAAACGGCGGTGAGGCTGGTGAGGGGGGCCCTACCGAGCCGCAGCAGCGCGCGTTAATTAGAATTAAATTAGTTTTTTTAAACGGCAATTATGTACCACCACACAGGCTTTTCATACAGGTTTGGAGACTGAAACCGTTACACAATGTGCGTTAGTTTTTCTTGGATCGGGGCGCGGGGCCCGACGAGGATTTTTGCGGTTACATCGTCCCGGACTGCACCTCGGACATATCGACGCGCACCCGAGGACGACCTTACGGCGTCGACCTCAGCCGTCGGATTCGAACAACCGCGCGGAACACACGACGATGTGGTTCTCATCGAGACACACGCGCCTCGCGCTCGCGCTCCTCGCGATGATCGTCGCGGCGCTGGCTCATCCCGCCGCGGCGCAGTCGGTGGCGAGGATCCCGAGCCACCACGTCGAGGGCGGGGACTCGGTCGCCGCGCTCGCACTGCCGCGCCGGCCGCTCACGCCCCGCGTCAACGACGCCACGATCGTTAACCAAGACTCGAAGGATGACGGGCCCGCGCCGGTGCAGGCTGCGATGGGCGAGGCCGCGACGGACCCAACCCCGCTACGACCGATGCGTCCGATGCGACCCGCGGACTCGACGACCGCCGCGGAGACGACCACCCCGGTGCTCACCCCCATCCGGCCCACGAACGTCGAGCCCAAGCCCGCGCAGGTCATCGGAACGGAAGTGGAGAAGAAACCGGCGGATCCGGCGTCACTCCGCCCCATGCGCCCGCTCAAGCCCATGCGTCCCGTGGATCACGTGGTGGCGGGGATCGGCTTGGACGAGTCGGGCCGCGTGGACGCGGTGGAAGCCGTCGCCGCCGCGGAAGTTGCCCTGGAGAAGGCGGAGGAGGCCACCGGAGGAGGCGGGGCCGCGCGTGACCCGGAGGCGCAGGGCCTACTCCGCGAGGCTGAGCGGGTGCTGGCGAAGGCTGAGGTGGAGTCGGAGCGGACCGACGACGACGTCGAGCTCGGCGGGGGCGAGAACGGCGCCGTTCGCCGCGGCGCCGGGGGTTCGGGCGCGGGGATGGAGAACAACAGGGAGTACGACCGGTGGTACAGCGACACGCCGCCGTGGGTCCTGGCGACGTGCGCGGGCGTCGGGGCGGGGCTGGTGCTCATAGTGTTCCAGACGGTGTGCCAGGGCGTGGGTAAGGGGTGCGAGGGGAGCACCGTTCGGTCCTTGGTGGACGACGACTACAAGAAGCCGCCGCCGGCCAAGTACGGAGCCGCCGGGACCACCCCGGTGTGACAGGGTTATATAGACCGCTTGTAACTCTCGACGATTAGATCTATCACGACACAAACTTTCTTCACAACGCCTTGCTGCTGCTGCCCGTGAACCGCCTGACGTTGAGGTACTGTATGCTGTCCACGTAGTTTTGAGCGTTGTGGTCCATCGCGCCCACCACGCTACTCACGCCCGCGTCCAGCCACGACCGTTCCTCTTCACCGTCATCGTCCACCGAACCCCACGGCGGCGTCATCGCGAGCTCCTCGCACAGCGCGTCCGGGTCGCCCCTGTGCACCGTCACGCTGGTACCGGCGTCCGGGGACCACCGCATCCAATACAGCGTCCCGGCGGCGTCGTAAAGAAACCTCCCTTTGGACAGTATACCCTGACCGAACAGCCACTCCCTGGCGCTCATCAGCCCCGCCACTGTTTCGTTCGATGCGGCGCCGCCGAAGAACGGGTCCGCCGCGAGCCACATCCGGGGGACCGGGTCGTTGGAGAGGACGAAGGCTCGGACGGAATCCGCTTCGAAACCGGCTAGACGAAGCGCGTCCTCCCTCGCATCTTTGTCCGCCCGCAGGTCCGTCTCCGGGCCCGGTGACGCGCCCAGGCCCTCGCCCGCGTCCGCCCCAAAGGCGGTCACGCCCCCCGTGGTGCCCGCCATCCCCACGCCGCGCATGAGCTCGCCGACCCAGTCGCTACCCCCGGCCGCCGCCCGAGCCACCGTCTCCGACAGGTCCATCCCCCGACGCTTGCGCATCTCCCACCCGTCCGACGCGAGCACCGGCGGTGACCCGAAGGTCCAACACGGCTCCATAACACCCAAACTCATCCCCAGCCGTAGCTTGGACCACGCCATCAGCAGCATCGCCATCGACCCGCCGAGCGAGTGCCCGGTGAAGCACATCCGGGCGCCGTCGGGCAGCGAGGTGATCCACGGCGACACGTCCGGCCAGAACTCGTCCGCCATCTCCTTAACCCCGGTGTGCACCACCACGGGCGGCGCGTCTTTACCCTCGTGCAGCGGGCTGGGCCACGCCTTGCCGATCTGGGTGGAGAGCCGCACGCGATCGACGTTCTCGTTATTCCACGCGGCTCCCCGAACCACGACCCATCGCTGCGTGGTGGCGTTCGCGCCGTCGGACTTGTCGCAGACGTACCACCTCGTGCAGTTCGTCTCGCCTTCCGCCATCAGCGTGAACCCCTCGCGGCGGACCCACGGCTCGATATCCCCGATCTTGTACACGTGCGACGCCAATCTGACCGCCACGGACGCACCCTTGAGCTCCAGGTCGGTGATCTCGTCGTCGGATCTGCCGTCTCGGTTTGAACGCGCGGAGGTGGACGCCGCGGCGCGCAGGGAGGTGACGCGTGACGCGTGGATGCGTCCAACGCGCGACGCCAGTGACGGCAGGGCGATGCCTGCGCGCGCGGCGGCGGCCAAGGCCGGCCACATGCGCGTCAAGTGAGTGGTAACACCTCAACGGTTGCCGCGCGAACACAGTAATAAAAGTGCCAGCGCGGCACACCTAGAAAACAGAGTCGGCGGGAGCGCCCTCTGGGGTCGAGCCGGGGCGCCGATGGGGTCGCCCGGCTGGAAGCCCACCGCGGGCGAGCTGCGGGCTCGGGAGAGTGGCACGCGGCGTCCCATCTCCTTCCGCGCGTCCGTGGCGCGGCGGCAGTGCGACGCCGCGGCGCTCAGCGGCGACAAGACCATCGCGCACCGATGGAGCGGGGGCGTCAACTGCCTGGAGCTGGACGAGACGGAGCGACGGTACCTCCTGGCGGGCACCGTGGACGCGATCGTGGCGGTGTACGACACGGAGCATCCGACCAAGACGGACTCGGCGACGGGCCACACCACGCACGAGCCCCTCATACGCGTCGCCAAAGGAACCACCACGAACGGAGGTGCCGGGCAGGCGGGAACCGGCGCGAACCACGGCCACCTCTTCAGCGTCTCGTGCGCGGCGTGGTATCCCGTCGACACCGGCATGTTCTTCACCGGATCATTCGACCAGACCGTCGCGGTGTGGGACACCAACACCGCCACCCGCGTCCTCACCTTTCACTTCGACGCCAAGGTGTACAATCTCTCCATGGCCCCGCACGCCGAGTCGCACGCGCTCGTCGCGGTGGGAACCGGCCAGCCCCAGGTGCGACTCTGCGACCCGAACAGCGGGAACGTCACGCACACGCTGACGGGGCACAGAGAAGCGGTGTGGGCCACGCGGTGGATGCGGGGAAGCGAGTGGGTGCTGGCCACGGGCGGTAACGACGGGGACGTGCGTCTGTGGGACATCCGACGCGCGGGGACGTTTATGCGACTGGACGCGAGTAACGCGCGGGTGGGCGAGGTGGACGCGCTGGAGGAGGCGCTCGCGGTTCCTGACCGTGGGTTCATACCCGCGGGACCTGCGCCGGCCACCAGGCGTAACGTGGACTCCGTCCCGGACCACCTCTTCTCCGACGACGCCACGCGGTGCGGGGGTTCGGGGTGGGGATCGAGTCATAATAATTCGTTCAGCCGCGTTCGGCGGTACCGGGGCGGCGCTTACGGCGACGTCGCGTACGCCTACGGCGGGGGTAGTGGCGGCGGGGGATGGGGTCAAGGGTTTCGGATACCCGGGGCTGGCCGGGGTTCAGGAGACGGGGGATCGAACCCCGCGGCGACGGTGTACACCTCGACGCGGGTGAAGGGGCGTAGCGCTCACGACGGGCGTGTCACCGCTC
>MDSX01079368.1_pt1 | contig 11104 bp, 12 predicted proteins | sample 811141 | NCBI WGS metagenome assembly MDSX01 (sample SAMN05326642, study PRJNA326480) | marine metagenome | isolation source: seawater | place: Atlantic Ocean: South East | collected 2010
GAAGTTCATCAGTTGCGCGTTTATTGATAACGTAAACACGGCCAAAATAACGGGCCTTAAGGGCAAACGGCAACATGCTCCGGGCAGAAACCTCACGCTCGGTAGACGTTTTCGAAAAATTAGAACAAGTTGGTGAAGGGACATATGGCCAGGTGCGACCACGCCCTACAGGACATCTTCTTTTCTGATCACCGGCGCCACAGGTTTACATGGCTCGTAGCCGGTTTGATGGAGAGATCGTCGCTTTGAAAAAAATCCGGATGGACAACGAGAAAGAGGGCTTCCCTATCACTGCGATTCGAGAGATAAAGATCTTAAAATCGCTCGACCACAAGAATGTGATAAAGTTGAAGGAAATTGTTACGTCGAAGGTGAGAAATGCTGTTCGCACATTATTTGCCCAAGATCTTCTGCTGCTTACACACTCATTCTTGAAGAACAAGGGCAGTATATACATGGTGTTTGAATACATGGATCACGATCTCACTGGGCTCGCTGATCGCCCCGGGATTAGATTCACAGTGCCTCAGATAAAGTAAGGAAGGCCGCGCTGCCATAAGTTACACAACGAACTTGACGAATTGAACTCGCAGGTGCTACATGAAACAGCTATTAACAGGGTTAACTTACTGCCACCTGAATAACATCCTTCATCGCGATATCAAGGGCTCAAACCTTTTGATAGACAATCAGGGCGTTCTTAAACTTGCTGACTTCGGGCTCGCTAGACCCTGTGTTCTCGAAAACTCCAAGTCTTTAACGAATCGGGTGATCACCTTATGGTACCGACCCCCTGAACTACTTTTGGGTACGCAGACGTATGGCCCAGCAGTGGATATGTGGTCAGCGGGATGCATATTTGCAGAGCTACTTCACGGAAAGCCGATTCTTCCGGTATGTTTCAGCTCGACCGGCTCGTTTTGAGTGGCTTGCGCAGACCAACCCTGAAAAAACTATGTCCTCTCACATGATGACCCTGACTGTTGGGAAAAGATGAGATGGAACAGCTTGACTTGATATTCAAACTGTGTGGATCACCTGGAGTAGATGATTGGCCAGATTTCCAGGAGCTGCCATGGTCTGAAAAACTTGTGTTGTGAACTATTATAAATCCAGCTCTGATCTTAATCATCCAGGTCAAAGAAGTTTACAAAGCAAAAACCGTTTCCACGACGAACACACGAAGTTTTTCGCCGGTTCCCCTTGGTAATCTTTCCATGCTTTCTTTTGAATTCAGTCTGATCATTAACGATCAAGTAGAGTGCACGAATCCTCGTTGATGGTCTTCTAGCGCTGAATCCTCGAAACCGAATATCAGCCAAAGATGCCCTCGACTCAGACTATTTCTGGGAGGAGCCAATGCCTTGTGGTTCGCAGGACCTTCCAAAATATGAACCATCTCATGAATTTCAAACTCGAAAACGCCGACAGGTGAGATTGCGTTGTCGACTTACGTTGCCCTCTTGTGTCCAACAGAGCCAGCATGTTGAAATGCGTTCACATTCGTTCCAGCTCGAAGTTAATTTAAATCAAGTTTTCAAACCGTCAACGACGCTTAAACCAGCAGGTGAGGGGCCTCTGCCTTCATCATTTCTTCTAGTGCTTCTCAAATACCTTTGCAATTCAAAACAAATACGCAGACGAGAAATTTGAGACACAAAGCAACGAAGATTACCATCAGCATTTAACATCGTCGACAAAATATGGTGGATATATCGGTTCTCATCCACCAGGATCCTGGTCACGAGCGACGGCTCGTAACCGAGCCAAGTGGGCCCGCTCAAACAACTGAAGCAATATATTTCTTATGGCGTGCGTTGATCCGCGCGCTATTTTCGGGGCTGTCAAACTGTTTCCTGCATTGCTCCAGTGGCAAGTTGGCACTCGACTTGCACAACTTGCGAGTCACTTGAATACAGCTACAAATGTTGGGAGACTTCTTATGCTATGGGCTTTTCGCGTAACATTTGGATGCAACACCCTCAGCCCTGAGAGCAGAGATCGCGTTTGCGCTCTCTCTTCGTAAATTATTTATACGAAAGTGGTTTAAGTTCGAAATGTTACATGCGGTGACATTTGGCATCGTATTTCTTGCTCGCTACAAGTGTTGAAAAATAAGAAATGAGGCGACCAAAAAGCACCAAATAACGTCTCGTTCCTTTACAACTTGAAGTTCGTGTACTCGATTGAACGACTTGAAGCTGATTTTCCAGGAGTATTAGCAACATTAGAGTTGTCTTTATCAGATTGAATTTTGGAGAAAACTTGGGAAGATTTTGAGTAGCCTGGGCTGATACTACCCTGCTGTGCACTCTTGGACAGGCGCTTTTGTGGAAAACTGAAATGCTTCAAATCCTTAGCTCGCTCTCCTGCGACGTGTATGTCATTGGACGACGTCATACATGTTCGTGCAGCTGAAGATTTCTTCATTCGCTTGTGCCTGGCCCTGATTTGCTTCTTGTTATGCTGTGTCAACTCATCTTTCGCCAAGTGACCCACTGCATTATAAGTATGCGATCTAGAGTCTGCACAGGGCAATCGTATCTCCTTTGGGGCCTGCATTGTTGCTTCAGAAACAACGACAGAGCCTGCTTCTTCAACCTGTAAAGCAGCTAACCCAGTGTTTATACTCAACTCTTCAATGACTAGTTGTTTTGGGCTAAGCTGTGAGTGGCTAAGGGCATCCAATTTAGAAGACAAAGCGGTGAATATTTTTCTCGACTCAGTCGCCAGAGAATCCCCACGAGTGACCGAGCCTTCCTTTTTCCCTTCTATGTGATGTTGAAACCTAGCACTTTGAAACGCGTCTGCATATAGCTCACCCAGACCAGCTTCGGACTTTGTGTCTTCTCCTAGTGAAGACTTGATGACATCTTGAAGGCTACGTAAAACATTATTTCGATCAACCTCATCAAATCGCTGCTCTGAAATACGTACTTGAATCAAGTGCTCAAGTGTCGCAGTCATCAACTCATCGACAATCGGAGAGCTTTGCCGAACATCATCAAATTCCATATCTACACAAAGTACGCTATTCTTAGGACGATCTCGTCCAGAAGCTTCGCCCTTGTATTGCCATTGTTTTTCCTGCATGGCTTGTTCTTCAAGAGAATTAACTTGTTTGAAAAGCTTCTGCTGAACGCGCTGAAAAACTGAGGACTCGCGGATTCCGGGCACATCCTTCGCGTTTCTGTGTTCTCGCCTTGCTCCCTCAGATGTTTCGATCGTGCCTGCAATTTTGCTAAGCTCTTGCTGGACAGGACTATTTTCCTCGGTGATATGGGTCTCTTCTGAAGGCAAGTCAACTCCATCTTGAACCACAAGTCGACCGAAGAGATCGTCGCTAAATCTTTGAATGTCAGCTTCTGCGTCCCTCCGAATCGTCATGCCATTCGTTAATTGACATCTGCTGAGTCCTTTTGGAGAGCCGCTGACGCTTGTTTTTATGACTCCGGCTGAAAAGTCTGCATTCTTCAACGTATTCACTATCCGGCTAAGAACTGGTCCAAGCTGTAAATCTATCTGACTCCACAGCTGTTCCGCATCGAGTCCAATCGTTTGAAGCTCAAGGAGAGGTAGGTTGATGTTTTTGGCCGCTTCACTTGTCGTGATGCACCAAAAAAGTTCTTCGACAACTTTTCGCGCCGCCGCCGCTGCCCTCTCATTAAGTGGGTGGAGAAACAATGAAGATTTCCCAACACTAAGTAGGTCTCTTTGACGAGCTACAACCAGGCGAGGACTTAAATCTGGTGGCATTTTGCGTAGATGCAATTTAAGTGCGACAGTTTCTTGAGCGAGGCTGCGGGGGTGCTGAGCATATCTATCTGCGTGCAATGAAATCGGTGTTGCTTGCTCGCTTGCTCGGACATCCATAAATTTATACGCGATATTATTCGAATAATAAATATTTTAAGATCATAATAAGATATTATTATCATATATATTACTTGTATATATAGTTATTATATGATATCATATACTTGATTGATTGCTCATCATTACGAAGGTATGAATCATTATGATGGAAATTGTTTTTTTTATGGGGGATTTAATTCAAGTAGTGACGGTGTGTGTTTTGAAAGACCAGCGCGCAGCAGGTATCAGCGGAGCGTGCCCGCGCCTACGTACAGGCGGCGCGCTCGGTCTTTTAGTTGGCATGCCAACCACAGTAATTTTTGCCCTCATAATTTTGTGGTGATTTCGGCAAATTCCCACTCAAGGACCACAGATAGAGAACATTTTGATTTGTGTTAATTTTCCGAAATTACCACATCCGAAGGCAATATTTATATTACCTTCGTAATTTTATTAAAGATCTTTAATATGTGCGCTTACGTGGTAATTTTATACACCCAAATATGTCCGATCTGTACCCAAATATGTACCCAAAGTCTATAGCTGCTCAATAAATGTCACACTCACCTGGTATCGCTCACCAAACATCAAGGTCTATCGTTTCACACATTGTTGTCATTTTTTTTTTTAAATTCGAAAATGTTGGTTATTAAATCACTATATTAAATACCTTCGCATTATTCATACTAGACAGATGGGACACAGGCATGTGCACAGAGCTCAAGCAAATATATTATTACGGGGAGTAACGATCATCAGAAAAACACCTCTCTTGATTGACGCCGCTTCGTCGTGGTAAAAGTCAGTCTTCCCGTGCAAGTGACCTTACGAAGCTTCCCCGAGCACGATGGCCTCGGGGACTTCTTCTCAGGTGATGACAGTTGACAACCTCGAAGAGACTGCCATTGCCCTGCCAACTCCGGAGATGTATCCCCGCCCTCCGGCGTACAACAACGGGAGCGGCGTGTTCCGCAATTCATGGCGACTGAATCCGGAGTCGTTCGAGACTCAGAAAAAGACGGAAGCGCAGATTCAGGGCTTACATAGGCGGCTGCCACGGCACTTCAACACTGGAGCGAAGGACGGCATCGTAGACTTTTACCGCAGACAGAACCAACTAGTGGAAAACTTTCAGGAAATTGAGCAGCTCATACGTAGGACAGACCCATCCATGAACACGCCAAGCGACACGGCGCTGCATGGAAATAACAGCAAGTCGGAGCAGCGAAGGGCGCGGAGAGAAAGTTTTGCGTTGAGGATATCGTTTTACGCAAATGCTTGTCTCTTGATCATTAAGGTATTTGCAGCATATTCCTCAGGGTCACTCAGCATCATTACATCTGCTCTCGACTCATTTCTGGACTTAGTGTCGGGTTTGATCTTGTGGGCAACTGATCAGTCGATGAGAAAGCAAGACAAGTACTTATATCCAGCGGGCAAAAGTCGTATGCAGCCTCTGGGAATCATCGTGTTTTCATGTATTATGGGAACCTTGGGGTTTCAGGTACTCATAGAAGGAGTCCGCCAGCTTGTTGGTCCAGATCACACCCATCACTTGGAAGATTTGTACGGTTTGATAGCCATTATGGTTTCTGTCATCATTGTGAAGTTTTGTTTGTGGCTATACTGTCGCCGGTCCAATAGTGCGGCGGTCCAGACGTACGCACAAGATCACAGGAACGATGTAGCAACAAATTCAGTTGGACTCGCAAGTGCCATGTTGGGTGACCGCCTAGTTTTTTGGATCGACCCCTTTGGCGCCATATTGCTTGCAACATACATTATCTACAATTGGACAGATACGGCCATTGGGCAGATCAAGGCCATGGTCGGGGTCTCGGCACCCCCCGAATTCCTAACGCAGCTCACTTACCTCGCTTGGAATCACCATCCAGAAATAGTCTGCATCGATACTGTGCGTGCATACACATTCGGGCCAAAGTTCTTTGTCGAGGTTGATGTTGTGCTACCGGAGGAAACGGAGCTTCGGAGTGCTCACGATATAGGCGAAAGCTTGCAGGATAGAATCGAAGAGATGGAGGATGTTGAAAGGGCTTTCGTTCACCTTGACTTTGAAACAAGTCACTTTCCTGAGCATGCTGGCAATATGAGGTCCATAGAGAAATTCAAAAGGATGGCTGCCATGATGGCTGAAACCCCACTGCGACAGCGAGCAAAGAATGTCAGTGCGGGAGGAAAAGATCGTTTTATTTAAAATCGAAACTCCTGCACCTTGATTCTCCGCGAGCACGACATGACTAGCACGCCTTGCCTTATCTTGCTCAACTGGCATGAAAAAGGATTCCTACAGTATCCAATTGTCTCGCCTGATTTGAAGGTCAGAGAGGAGATCCAGGTAACGAAACAGACGTACCAACTTAGGGATGGACCAGTTGTACCACAAATATAGACTTCAGGTACCTCACTTCCCCGAGCGCCAAACTCGGTTTAGGCTTTTGTTATCAAAACACCCATTATTGAATGATCCATCACTGCAAATTGAGGGGCGACTCAAAAACACCAGGTAAAGGCCTATATGGAATATCATGAACGCTTGTTCTTAAGGACAGTTCGCCAGTTTCCCATGATAAAAAACTGCTTCTGCTCGCTGAAGGAAATAGAATGCTGTTTTCTGCTATTAAGTTTCCCGAAGAGGTCAGCGCCTGTGAAATGGCGGCGCGCAGGTCTCGGGCATCACCTTCCACAGTGATATCAGTAATAATTTGTTTCGCCATAGCAACTGCCAGAGGATTTCCCCTAATCTCGCACAGCCCAGAAGTTTTTGTCACCCGAAGCAAGGCCCCCGACCTGTCTGATATTTCCTGTATTTTCGAACCGCCTTTCCCAACAACGCGTGCGGCATGAATTCCACAGTTGATTAGGACGGCGATCTGATCTCCGCCCGCATTTAAATCCAAAGACGAGCTGAGTTGAAATGGTGCCAAGCGCACCTCGGGCTTTCCCACTAGTTTCATTCTGCCGGTCAAAATGCCCAGCAAACCAGAATGTTTGTTAGACAATACGACAAACAGAGCAAGTCAATAATAATATTTATAAATTCTTCGAACGAAGGTAATATTTTATTACCTTCGATCGTACGTACCTTCGTATTATTTTATCATATATAATACGAGTTCCGACAGATAGACCATACATATATATAATAAATACATCGAAGATAGTTTTATCTTCATTAAATCTTAAGGTGTCATCCTGCTGCTGATGATCGCGCTTGTTATTTACCTCGAAGGTAATTGGCAAATCTGTTGATTTCGCTGGAATTTTACCGGGAGCAACGCCTCTATAATTACCCATACTTTCGCCATCAATATTTTTCAAAAGAAAAACCACAGCAAATCAACCGGAGCAGTCACTCGACTTTTTTTGGGACATCAAAATGGTGATAGTAACCCTCAGTAAAGATTATGATTTTCTGAAAAATATTCACGGAACTCGACCTTTTCGGGGACATCAACCTACAAACGGTAGGTGCTCAAGAGAGATTTAATCTTGCAGTGGCGGTGGGAGGCATCTTAAAACCTTTTTTTGGTGCGGACGCGCTTAGAAATGGCGTAGACAGGAAGTCATCGTCGATGAATAAAGCAAACGCCGAACAAATCGTTTCATCAAACGACATTTCTGGCTTCGATGTTCCCTCACAATACGTAGAGTCCCGCGCCAGTGACGATGAAATTCTTCCCGCTCTCTTTTGGGACGGTAGTGAAAACTGGGTAGACGAGGACAATTGCGCAGATTTCTCTGCGTTACAGTCTTTGAAGCACGAGTCAACCACACCGAAGGAGCGTGCCGAGCACTACAAGGCAAAAGGGAACGAAGCACTAAAGTTTAAGCAGAATAAACTTTATGTCCGAAAGGCTGTCCAGCTCTACACCCTCGCCCTGCAAGAAACTTTTGACGATTCAACATTACGCTCTATATTGCACGGCAATCGTGCACAGGCTGATCTTATTCTTGGCAACCACCGAAAAGCCTTTATCGATGCCGAGAGGTGCATAAGTTTTGATCCTTCAAATGTAAAAGGATGGTTTAGAGCTGCTAAAAGTGCGTTCGAGCTTGATGACCCCGTGAAGTCTATACAAGTGTGCAGCGAAGGTCTCGAACTTCACCCTGAAAATGAAGAGCTCAACTCTCTTTTAGATGCTGCTAGGCAAGCAAAAAAATCGCATGACAGGCAACTGCGACGACAACAAGGTCTTGAAAGTCGTGCGAAACTATACATCCATGAGATTAAAAAACGAGGCTTACAGTTTGGTCCGCCGGGACTCGCTACCGGTGAGCGTTTTCCAGAACTATCAGCGCAGCATTTTTTTTCATATTGGGTTCTTTTTGTCTATCCTGAAGTGATGCAAACTGACATTGTTGAGGATTTTGATGAAAGAAAAAAAATCGGAGCACAGCTGGACATCATGTTTGGACCCGATGTGCTGGCGCCTGAATGGGACACTGCAGGTGCGTACAAAAGAGATAGGTTGGAAATATACTACATCACGAATTCTGCACAAGCTTACCCCTCAGCTGTTTTCGAGCAAAAAGTGTTGAGCTTAAGTTGTCAAGGAACAGTTACTGAAAAGGAGTTCACGTTAACGAGCAAAACTAACTGGGAAATGCGAAAAAAGCTCGTCGATGAAACTTGCACTTTAGGTGAAATACTGGCAGCCAATGAGCATGTTATTTCTGGTCATCCGGTGTTTTACATAGTTGCACAGGGAACAGAGTTTCGGGAAAGATTTTTGAAGGATACTTGGAAGTTATAGCCAGTGCTGTTTTTGATAAATCTTCAAATAAAACCCATCAAGAACTCCACCTGTCGCAACCCAAACTATTGAAATTAAAAGCGTTTGGATTACTTTCTTAACTGAAATAAAAGCTTAATCGCTTTTCACTTGCATTAAGCATCTCACACGTAAGATGCCTCTCGCCAAATACCAGTACATCTGTGACAGGAAAGACGGCATGTGTCTAGCATATATTGTGGATTTTTCTCGCACTCATTTTGCTCAGCCCAAACATCGCATTGAATGTTTGAATCTCTGCATTCTCCAAAAGTGGTCTCTCTTCCTTCCTTTAATACACGCTGTCTTGCGTCAAGTTGGGTCGATGGTGCAACATGTATCCACTTTGTTGCTGTCCATTTCTCACCGAGAATAACTGGACAGCCCGCGTGGCTACTGCCGCCATCTAAATCACCGCCCACTTTCATATTCCAAAACAAGATGGCGTCACCTTTTCTTGGGACAACGGTCAATCCGTTTTTTGCGCAAGCAGTCGTTTCAGGCCTAAGTCCTGATGATTTCAAATTTGGAAATGCAGTTTCACCTCCATCCTGAAAGAGTGACTCGCTCATGGGGACGCAAATTATACGGATGACGCCAGGGGGAAAATACCTTGACATCAGAAAGGTACATCAAAACGGTCGCTATTCGATTATTATTTTTTCCCCCTTCATGGAAAAAGTAGTCAAAGTGCGACTGGTATTCTTGACCAATTTGGTATCGTAGGACTTGGATGGGCTCCCCGTGAGTCGCGGGAATTTGACTCCATGCCGCAATTCGTCGCTCAATACGTCGGATCTCGTCATTCATTCCTAAGAAAATGACACTAAAACTAAAAGCATTAACGATAAGAAACTGGACAAGCGGATACCTGTCGGTACAAAAGATCCCGTTGATGTCCGAATGTCACTAAATGAACTGCCTCCATTGGATACGTCGACAACGCCAGACTTATACATGCTTGGCTTTGCATATTCCATTGGAAAGAGAGGAAACACATGAGCTACATGTGAGCTTTATCGCCTTGAAAAAAAAAAGTGAAAGAGCCCTCACCATAAGCAAATCACATTCCGACTCCAAGAGAAAACCTTTATGCATGAAAGCACGTGGATTATCAAGGGAAATGATTTGAATATTTCGCGGATCAAATGAATGTGCCACGCCGCTTCTGTGCCACTGGTTTGATTGTTCTGAGTTCATTTTGACCGAAGACACGTCGTCTTTCGTCTCAGTGTCCTGGAAATAAACCAACTGAAAAATGATCATGAATGGCGTTTATACGAAGGTACAATAGAAAAATGATCATGAATGGCGTTTAACGAAGGTACAATAGTCACATATCTCCACTTCCAGTCTTACCATGTTTCCAATGTTTTTCATGTGCTCGATGCCGAGCGGTACTTTCAACTGCTTTATCACTCGGTTCGTTTGCACAGTTCCCCCTTCACTTTGTCTAGTTTCCGCGACCCAAGAGAAAAGAGAAGCGGACGGAGCTACGGGACGGGGAACAAAGACCACCGCCGTAAAAATCCAGCTGGGAACTATCGGAGCAATAAATATAAACGCGAGCGCAACGAACGCGTAACCCCACAAGAAAAAAGACCAAGGTTGGCCCAGGCGCATCGTGTATTTTTGGTGCTAGAGTTGTGCGGAGTTTGATACTGGTTCTTCCTTGGGCCATAAGCACGGCGCCAGAAGCACGTTGATTTAGGAAACAAGTTGCTTCATGCGGCGGTGCAATTACGCGCGCAGAGATACACGCAGATATACACGCGAGTACACGGGAATGTCGACAACTGGTCTGCTTTCGACGAACCGTTCAGACTTTATTCGTACCGAGAGTGGCGCTTATTAACATCGTTAACGTTACGGTTACGAACGAAGGAACAAACTGCTGGCGCTATGGTCGGATTGTCTCGATTTTTATCATCATCACCGATTGCCTGAGCCGGTTCAAACGAATATAAATACAGGTTATACATGGTTTTACGCTTTTGCGAATAAGTCATTTAAATGATTTGCCCATACAATTCAGCCCAAGACATAAGCCGCTTGTATGTGATGTTCTTTAATAGATAGACTACCTTCGTAAATGCCTTCGAAACTTATTATTATATTATATGCCAAGTACTAATAAGATAGATGTATTAAATAAATCTGTGTCACGGTTTTTTTTTTTCCGGCACGGTAGCGCGAGGCACGCTTCAGGATGTCAAAAGGGAGCGGCCGAAGAGCCGCTTCGCGGCTGTTTAAACTCTAAACCCTGAAAACCCAACCCCGACCCCCTAAAGACACGGCGCGGACCCTAAAGATGCAGCGCGCCGCTTGTTACTCGCGCGTCAGCGGCTACATGAGCGCGCATCTTTTCGTGTAAAAAGCGCTCGTATCAAACCGACAGTTTCCACTTTCAAAGCGCTCCTATCAAAACCAAACCCTGTCGTCAACCCTGTCACCCC
>MDSX01106454.1_pt1 | contig 11099 bp, 14 predicted proteins | sample 811141 | NCBI WGS metagenome assembly MDSX01 (sample SAMN05326642, study PRJNA326480) | marine metagenome | isolation source: seawater | place: Atlantic Ocean: South East | collected 2010
CTCATGAATCTCTCGGAATGGGTATTCTTCACGACTTCTGTCAGGTTGTGATATTTCGATGATCCCGAATTTCATGATTAGCCCCTCTTCTTTAAACTTTGCCAGCTTTCTCAAGCTAGCCCAATTCTTGTTAAATGTTAACTTCTATCTTTATTTTTCTGCTTTGCTAGGTAGTTGCACGACAGCTTTCCCCTGAATAGTAACTTCGCCATTTTGGAGCTGGCCTTTTATATTTATTTCACACCAATGGCTCTTCTCCTTTATCCCAAGGTCCGTTACAACCCCAGATAAAGTCGTTGTTGAACCCAAGAACGGGTGTTGTTTGAGTTCAGCTCTCAACCGGAGCAAAGTTCCTTTATCGCCAATCCAATTGGTGATTAGGTGGATGAGCCATGCTACGACTTGTGGGCCTGTAGCTGCCTGGTCTTGAAGCCCTCCCAAGCTCAATTTTTGGGTATTTTCTGGTGACCCCAGGGTTCCTGAACACCATGCAACAATGTCCATGATACTTAAAGGGCCTTTTCTAATTGATCCGACCAGTTCACCTATTCTGACATCTTCCCAAAATAATTGATTAGTTTCTTGCGATTGCTCAGCTAAAATATTTTTTTCTATGGTGTTAAGTTCTTCTGCTGTGTATCTGATTTCTGGGCGGTTTGCTGGTTCTAGTAACGGGAGTTTATCTCGACGACAATTGACAGTTGATTGTGCTATCACTGTCTTCTGGCTATCTAAGAATTTTGTTTTTCCGGTTTGGTAAAAAGTATCTGTTTCTTGTTCTGATTTTTCATCTTTGGATGTCTGTTCAATGTGAATGCATTCACCGATCGTAAATGGCTGAAACCATTCCCATTCCACAGAAGCGTAGTGGCGTTCATATTCCTCGTGGTCGGGAGCTACAGTTGTCTCGTTAATTGCATATGCGAACGAAGGAGGTACAGCCCTTTCCCACATTGGGTTGTTATCTCCGATACCCCATACAAAATGCTTAACTGCGTCTCGAGTTACTTCAGAAACCCATGGTTTCTTATCCTCGATGGCATCTTTGGTTTTACGCTTCAAATCGATCGGTTATTTCACTTGTTCCAAGCGTATCTCCGGATCCCTTACCTATTGGAATTCCTGGCCATTGTCCGTTAGCAAAAATAACAAGGACAGTAGCTCCTTCAGGGCCTGCAACCAATGGCCCGTAACCACGATTTGCCAAACCGATACGCACATCACCGGGGTATAACCATGTTCGCCCAATCATTTGAGACCCTTCGAGAACAATTTCCGAGTAATCGCAATCATGCGTATGTGACTCTATTGTGCATCCAGGAGGGAAGTTCATTTTAAAAATTGTAGGTGCATCTGGGTTCTCTGGAAGGCCGATTTTGTACATAGTTGCTATTGCTTCCGTCGGTAGTGTAATTCCACCTATTCCTTCCCATGATGTGACGACATGACCACGCCTATGTAGTTCAGCCGTAATTTCTTCTGTAGTGATTTTCTGGGAATTATCTTGTTTCTGCTCAGTATTCATGTCTTCCTTTCAAGCTTTCTCTAACTTAGCAAGAAACGATAGGTAATTTCTTGCTAGCTTGGAGAAATGGATTATCGATTAGAAGGAAAAGTAGCAGTTATCACAGGTGGGTCAAGTGGAATAGGGGAAGCTGCAGCTCAAATCTTTGTTAACCAAGGTGCTCGCGTTGTTCTAGGAGATATCCAAGAAGATTTAGGAATGGCAGTTGTCGAGCGATTAGGAGATGCTGCAAGTTTTTCTCTATGTGATGTCACGCAAGAGGATCAGGTAGCTGACTTGATTGCAAAAGCTTACGAAGTTAATGGCCAATTGGACATAATGATGAATAATGCAGGAATTGTTGGGGCGAGAGGGCCCATTGACGAAATCGAGCTGATCCAATTTCAGAAGACTTTCGATGTTCTAGTTTCTGGAACATTTCTTGGAATTAAACACGCTGCTAAGAAAATGAAGCGTCAGGAGAACGGTTCGATTATAAATCTCGCAAGTACTGCAGGTGTAAGCGGAGGTTTTGGTCCGCATGCTTATGCCGCAGCAAAACATGCAATTGTTGGTTTAACGAAAAATGCAGCTGCGGAGTTATGTCGTTTTGGAATTCGCGTTAATTGCATAGCCCCAAGCGGCGTTGTGACGCCGTTAGCCGCTCAGGCACATCTCGGAGATTTTGAGGCTTTAGATGAGATACGTGAAACGCTTGCTTTAAATTCACCTCTTCGAGGTCGCGCTGGAACAGCGGAAGACGTCGCAAATGCGGCACTATTTCTTGCTTCGGACGAATCAGGGTATACGAATGGGCATTGCTTAACTGTTGATGCAGGCTTTACTACCGGCTCAAAGGCCACTGAACCACAACACACCACGAATGTACCCTTTATGCGCGAGGCGGGGAAAACGGGTTTAGGCGAAGATTAGATTCCAAGTTTGGCTTCTAAAGCAAACTTGGAATAATTCTTTTGCTCACTCTCTTTCTTGATCTAGCTGTTCGGCTTGATAACACCAGCTGAACCTATTGAAACATCCTGGAAGATCAAAGTCGGTTTCAATGACCTCGATTTCGTCAGGTTTGAGAGATGCTACCTGAGCGAAATTAACAATCCCCCGTTCATTTAATCGAGTAATACTATAGGGGTCTAGACCTCTGATCAGGGATAAATTATCGTGAGGTAAATCTTGATCTTTGACGAGGGTTTCAGCTTTTGCGACATCTTGGTTGGAGACATCTAGTTGGATTGCTTCTGCACTAGTGAAGCTTATATCTCCACCTAAAGTTTCAACATTCGGGCTATCAATGGTCGTCACGGCTCCAACTGGCAGCGGCTGCCCTTTCGGTATTGGTCGATTTATATCATCGGCTGGTATTGCTAATGGAACTGGAACAGTTGATTTCGCTCCTGTCATCTGCGAGATAGGTTTGACTTTTGGATTTGTAGCGATTCCGTTTGTTTCATCTATTGCTGAAAATGCAAGCGATACCACATATCGTAAAAGTGACTTCACGTCTTTACCTCCATAGGGAATCTAGTCTCCGGAAATGATTAAGATGAACTTATAAGTGTTTTTCTTTGGTCAAGCGGAGTATCACCTGCGACTGTCAATTAGATTTGAGATCAAATTATTGGAGGTATATGGCTATATATGAAAATCAGTACGTTTCTATAACGACTTATACAAAAGACGGAAGTGAAAAAAACTGCCCTGTCTGGATAGTGGGTCTAGACAATAAAGAATTAGGGTTTACGACTGATTCAACTTCTTGGAAAGTTAGACGGATTTCCCACACACCCCGTGTTGAACTTAGACCTTGTGACTCTCGAGGGAATGTAGTTGAGGGAACTGAGGTTGTTTCTGGGTTCGCTCGTCTAGTTTCTGGTCATGAATTCCAAACAGTACACGATGCTGTTAAAGCGAAATACGGTTTTCAGTTCTCTTTGATCGTTTTCCTGGGAGGAATTAAAAATTTTTTTAGAAAAGTTAGCTCATCAAGTTGTGGTGTCATAATTACGGTTGACTAGTAGCTACTAACTATCTGATTTTACTCTCGCTAGATTTTCTACAATTTCTGCATTTGGTAGATGCGTTAACCCAAGTGGGTCTATATAAATCTTTCTAGCTCGAGAGCCTCCGCCAACGATCACTTTTTCACAATCCATTACGCGACTGTCTATCCATATCGGGAGGTTATTTGGTAAGCCAAATGGGGTGACTCCCCCAAGCGTCATGCCTGTTATATCAATCGTGGCTTCTGGGGAAGCAAAGGAAGCTTTTCGTGCACCAAGCTTCTTTCGGACTACTTTGTTAACGTCAATCTTCGTTGTAGCCAAGATGACACACATTGCATACGAAGGAGACTCCGTTTTTCCTGCTACAAGAATAGCGTTGGCGGACTCATTTAATGAATAACCGTACCGCTCGCAAAAGGCATATGTGTCCGCTAGCTCGGGGTCGCAATCAATGATCTCGTAATTAGTATCAATCGCAGATAGGGAATCTAGAACATGATCTCTCAAAACAAGTCTCTTTCTATTAAGTATGTTTTAATTATCCTAGTCGTAGTGAGTCCTTGCTAAATAACAAATGACTAAGGGTATTTAAGAAATTCTTCCTCGTATACTTGCCAAATGGCACAGGTAGAGAATTGGCACCAAGCTAAAAATGAACTTCGTGATTCTATTGAGAATCTGTTCGGGCCAATAAAATTAATTGATGATAATGATGATCCTTCTATGCCAGCTGTTTTTGCCATTGTTGGGTTTGGACTCTTTGCTGCATCTGCATGGCTTTGGGACCAGCACTGGATTTTGCTTGTAGTTTTCGTTCATTACCTCTACTTGGTGATAACTAAAACCAAAATTGGAAAGGCCGTATTCTATTTTGTGAAATCAATTATGTGGTTCCCAATTATTGCTGGGATGTTCCTTTTTAACGTTTGTATAGCGATCCCGCGCTTCAAATATCAACAGAGGTCACTTACAAAGGGCTAAGAAAGATTTACTAATAAAGTAAATGCGCTTTACTTAGTCGGCTGTCAGCTTTACAACGCTTTCGCCGAACTCTTCAAGTCGTTCAAGTCCATCTGGTCCTGCGAAGAAGAAGGCCGGAACCATAATACGCCGTACTCCTGCTTGGCGCATTGCTTCAACCCCCTCTGTTCTGCCTTCCTCGCCCAATACCGAGAAGTGAGCGTTGATTTCAATTTCAGATGGGTCTCTTCCATTGTCTTCAGCTGCATGCTGGAGTGACTTAATCAGATTTTGCAATTCGGCGAAATCACCTGTTCCCGGATAATAGCCATCTGCGAGCTTAGCTGCTCTTCTTATAGCTGCTGGGGTATCACCGCCAACGAGGATAGGAACCTTTTCCTGTTTCGGTCGTGGCGTGCATGTTAGTGGTTCAAAATCAACGAATTCTCCGTGGAACTCAATATCTGTTCCTGACCAGATAGCTTGTAGCGCTTCAACATATTCATCCGTTCGAGCGCCCCGGCGTTCCCAAGGAACCCCTATTGCTTCAAATTCTTCTTTAAGCCAACCAACTCCGATCCCGAGCTCAACTTTTCCGTTAGTGAGGTGATCTAACGTAGCTATCTCTTTTGCCAGAATAACTGGATTTCGTTGTGGGAGTATCAGAATACATGTGCCCAGTCTTAGGCTCGGCGCAACTGAAGAAACATACGCTAACCAAATTAAAGGGTCAGGAATCCAGGTATCTTTTGTTGCTGGGACCTTACCATCAGATGTGTACGGATATTTTGACTCTATAGACGATGGAAAAATTACATGCTCTCCTCCCCATACAGACTCAAAGCCAACTTTTTCTGCGACTCTACAAGTTTCCAGTGCACTACTTCCTTCGGTGCCAATACTGCTTGCAAATGCTAAACCGAACTTCATCTTTCCCCCTTTAAATATTGCTTTAGTTCCTCAACTTAGTCTTTGGCGGCTTTGGAAGCAGCATCGGAGTCTCAGCGATATAGTTTTTGTATCGTTCGTCATCGCCCCACTTAGCTTTCGCTCGCCTTTCTAAAATCGGAATTCCACTTATTCTTGTAAGGAGTATTACCACAAAAATCGGCGAGATAAGAGCTACCCAACTCCATCCTGACAGCAAAGGTAAAGCGATTATCGTAATCCCAATCCACAAGAGAATCTCACCGAAATAGTTTGGATGGCGGGACCAGGCCCAGAGTCCCGATTGGATAAAATCTCCTTGGTTTGACAAATTCCGTCTAAAGTTTTTCTTTTGTTGATCTGCGGTGACCTCGATGCCAAACCCGACTATCCATAGAATCACTCCTACAGTTGCAAAGGCTCCGAATGGTTTGGTTTCTTTATTAGTAAGAATTGCTAGTGCACATGCAATATTTGCGAGCACCCATAAAGCTTGAAGAGACCACCATGACAAGAAAGATAAGGGATATTTAATTATTTGATCGAAACGGCTGTCTCCTCCGGTTTCTTTTGCTCGAAGGAAGAGGAAGGATCCGAGTCTTGTTGCCCAAATTAGCACCAGGATTGTGACAAAAATTGATCTGGCGTCCTTCGTTTCGCTACTAAGTATTGCAAAAGCAATCAATGTTATTGTCGTGATGGAGCCAGTTAGGTCAAAGTAGTGCTCAGTCTTTGCAAAATAGGATGGCACGAAGGCTAAATAATTCAACCCGTAAGCGATGATTGCACAAACTGTAAATGTTGGAATTGAACCGACTTTAGTGCTTTCAGCGCTGAGGGCGAATGTAAGTAAGGCACCTAACGAAATTGAGGCAATAAGGCTAATCAGGGCGAGACGTAAATGTTTGTTCATAGTTTTAGGCTAGCCCCTTCGTTTATCTTGGAGTATTTTGGCAAGCAACTTTCTCCTGCTAGTTTTCTAATGCAGGCTTTGGAGGTCTCATGATTATCATCACAGCAACTTTTTATTTGGCAGACCCTGCTTCCCGACCTGAAGCAATCGAGAAAGCGGTCCCCTTGCAGCAAGCAACGCGTGACAATGAACCTGGATGTGAGGCTTACGTATTCTCACCTGATCCAGCTTCTGAAGAAAAAGTGGCTGTGTTTGAGCTTTGGGATGGAAGAGACAGTCTTGACGCTCATTTTGACCATCAGAATTATTTCAATATGGGTTCAATGTTTGCCGAAGTGGGACTAGCAGGTGCCGATAGCAGGAAATGGCGGGTAACGGCTTATGAACCAGTTTACGATGAATCGCCAAAAGCAAGAGCAGACTTTTACAGTTACGAGAATCAAGTACCTGATGACCCTATAATCATCGCTGGTTATGTTGACCTTCACGACCCGTCAGAACGGGACGACGTGTTGAAAGCATCTATCCCATTTCAACTAGCCACGAGGAATGACGAACCCGGTTGTCAAATGTATGTCTTTTCGCCCGATCCCTGTCGTGAAGAGAGAATAGAGGTTGTCGAAATCTGGGATAATATGGATTCTTTAAGCGCTCATTTTGATCATGATAATTATTTCAATATGGGCGGTCTGATCCGAAGTACTTCTGGGCGTGATTCAAATCACCGGAAATTTCGCTGTGATATTAATGAGCCTGTCTATGACGAGAACAGGCGAGCTCGAGCAGATTTTTTCTCTATAGATTAGCTAAATTTGAGAAAGCGTCACTTCGAGGGTTTCTATTGTCCTATCTATATTCATAAGCTTATCTAGGCCAAACAAACCTATACGAAAAGTAGAAAATCCTTCCGGTTCCCCTACTTGCAGTGGGACTCCGCCGGCGATTTGCATTCCGGCAGTTGCAAATTTAGAGCCAGATTTTACATCGGGGTCAGTGGTATAGGACACGATTACTCCTGGAGCTTGAAAACCTGGTGCAGCAACGCTAGAAAACCCTTTTGCTTCTAATACCTCTCTAGCTTTTAGACCTAAATGCGTTTGGGCTTCTTTCATCTCAGATAAACCAAGGCTTTGTGTTTCGTTCATTACGTCACGGAAATTTCGAAGTCCGTCAGTTGGCATTGTTGCATGATATGCGTGGCCCCCACTTTCATAAGCGATCATTATTTCACGCCATTTTTTTAAGTCGCACGAGAAGCTAGAGCTTTTTGTTTTTTCTAAACGGCTAACTGCTCGCTCTCCAAGCATAATGAGAGCACAGCATGGTGTTCCGCTCCACCCTTTTTGAGGAGCGCTGATAACAACATCAACTCCAGTTTTTTGCATATCAATCCAAATTGCTCCAGATGCAATGCAATCTAAAACTAATATGCCGCCATTCTCATGTGTCACTGAAGCAAGAGTGGAAATGTAATCATCTGGGATTATCATTCCAGCCGATGTTTCAACATGGGGTGCAAAAACAACTTTAGGCTTCTGTTTACGTATCGTTTCTGACACTTCATCAATCGCGGATGGTGCGAAAGGAGCTTGTGGGTTGCTGTCTATTTGTTTGGCCAAACATACCGTATGTGATGATGGGATTGATCCTGTTTCAAAGATTTGCGTCCATCTATAACTGAACCAACCGTTTCGCACAACAAGGACATTCTCATTCGTTGCGAATTGTCTTGCCACTGCCTCCATTCCAAATGTTCCGCTTCCTGGAACAATAGCTGTTGCTTCGGCGTTATAGACAGTTCGCATCGTTGACGAAATATCATTCATTACAGTCTGGAAAGTATTGGACATATGGTTGATAGAACGATCTGTATAGACAACTGAGTATTCAAGGAGTCCATCTGGGTCGACATTTGGAAGTAATCCGGGCACTGAAGCCTCCTAAATTTTTGTTTGGTTGAGAACTTTATTCTATGCCTTGTCCGAAGGATAATTTGAGAAGAGATCTTTCAATATTTTGGTATTTTCACTCGGTTTTACTTTTACTTGTCAGGGAATTTCTGTTGAACAAGTTCTTCACTGAGGGTCCAAAGGTTTCTGGCGGTCTCTTTATCGTAAATATATGGAAGGTAGCCATTCTCGCTAGGGTTTCCGCCCTCAATACCTATTTGGCAATCTCCTAGGTAAGCGCCATTTTGGTCATGTAAATCATGTGTGATGGCAGCCCAAACCTGTGTAGCTGCACCGGCTTCCATTGATTTAAATGGTAACCCTCCAGTTTCTTTTGCCTTTTCTGATGAAGTTGACCGGGCTTTAACACGTTCGGTCATCTCGTGCATCAATTCTGGAGTTAGGTGACGGCCGAGTTCAGTTAGGATTACACCTGGGTGAACAGCGAAACTCTGTAGTTTATTTCCGTAGCGTCGAACGAGTTCCTGAGTGAAATGTATATTTGCGCTTTTACTACGCCCATAGGATTCCCAGGCATTGTATTCAGAAGTATCGAAGTTTGGGTCTTCTAGGTCTACGTCGGAATGGGTGTGCCCAGCAGAGGATAAGTTAATAATTCTTGGCTTGTCACCATCCAAGATTGCTGGCATTAAAAGATTAGTCAACAAGAAATGCCCTACATGGTTTGTTCCGAATTGCATTTCGAACCCGTCTTTTGTTTTCGAAAATGGGCATGCCATAATTCCCGCATTATTTATCAATACGTCAATTTGTTTTTGAGTTGCGAGAAAATCCGAAGCATATGCACGAATGCTCGCTAAGTCTGACAAGTCTACGATTCCGATGTGAAGATCTGCTGAGGGGATGGTTTCTTTAATTCGTTCACGGGCTGCCTCTAGCTTTTCTTTGTTTCTTGACACCATCGTAATGGTGGCTCCGACGCTACTAAGTGCCCTAGAAGTTTCTTCACCTAAGCCGCTTGAAGCACCTGTAACCATGAAGTGTCTTCCAGTTAAGATCTGCCCTTGAAGGATTTCGTCTGTCGTTGTTGTTGCACCATAGTTTGTCATGTTGCAATAATTGCATTTTTTTAAGATCTAAGAAAGTTGTATGGGCTTTTAGATGTTGGCTTATTACATAATTGTATTTTCAGCTAGCGTGTGGCTATGTCTAGAAAAACAGTTCATGATCTTGTAAAGACCGCTAAGGAGAGCATAGAGGAACTAAGCGTGGCAGAACTTCAAGATGAGATTTCTTCAGGATCTTGTACTGTTGTTGATATCCGTGATTTTCGTGAGCGTCTTTTGGATGGGACAATACCTAATTCATTATCTGCTCCATCTGGGATGGTTGAATGGTGGTTTGATCCGGAAAGTCCTTATCACAAAGAGGGCTTTGAGCTTGATGGGCGCTTTGTTTTGTTTTGTTCTTTAGGGTGGAGATCCGCTTTAGCTACTGCGCTTCTTCAAGATCTTGGGTTTAGAAACGTGGCCCATTTGACTTCTGGTTTCACTGGATGGGTTGAGGCGAGTGGCGAAGTTGAGACTGTGACCTCTGGTGGGAAATGGTTCAGTTCACGTGATCAGGTTGTTACTTCAATGGAATTAGGCGATTAATGGAAATCAGCCCACTTGCCTTTAACGAAACTAGATTTGCTTGCCTTGATTTTGAAACAACGGGATTCTCCTCGCGAACTAATCGAGTAGTTGAAGTTGCTGTTGTGATCGTTGAGAACGGTGAAATTGGAGAGTCATGGACAACTCTTGTGAATCCTGGTGATGACCATGAATTAGGAGCATCACACATTCACGGAATCAAAAGAGATTGGTTGAGTGGCGCTCCGTCGTTTAGCGAAATAGCTGGCGATTTGTATCAACGGCTTGATCAATCTGTGATTGTGGCTCATAACGCTGATTTTGATATCAGGTTTCTTCATGCCGAACTGAAACGATCAGGATATCTACCTGCCGATTTACTATTTCCTAACTGGGATAGTCGGAATGCTTCCGTCTATGCTCCTATTCCACCTCCTACTAGGAAACTTGGCGATGTAGCCTTGGCATTTGATGTGGATATAAGCAATGCTCATCAAGCGTTAGACGACACTTACGCTGTTGCAGAGATCGTTGTTGCTATTACACCTCGAGTTGAAGCAGAAATTCAATTCAATAATTTGTTTGAATCACCGCGAGAACCAAAGCCTTCTGGAAAATATACTTTACGACCAGTTTAGAAAGGCCTATGGATAAAGCACAGGGTTTTGCTTACTCCCTATTGTTTCACCTGGGCTTTTACCGCCAAGCCAAAACTGTAAGTCAAATTTCTGTTCTGGGGTGGGATTGAGAATTTGAGTCCCTTCAGCTACATATATCACTGTCATAACAGGTCTTGTTGAGTTACCTTTATTCCTGCCGGCACTATGTAGCGTAAAGCCTGCGTGAAATGTAACGTCACCGGCCTTCATACCTCCATATGTGGTTACTTCTTTTGAATTAGTTTGAATCCATTCTTCAATTTTTGAGTGTGACTTATCTGAGATAGTGCCTGCGTTTAAATCTCCTAACTGATGAGAGCCAGTAACAAAATGCATCGACCCTGTTGACTCTTCAATATCCTCTAAAGGAATCCATATTGTAAGTGCTGAATTTTTTTCTAAAGGCCAATATGTTTGGTCTTGATGCCACGGTGTATAACCGCCACCTGCTTCTTTAAATAAGGCTTGATCATGGTACAAACGTACGCTTGGCACTCCTAGCAAGGCTGCTGCGGCATGTGCGAAACGTTTTGCGTGAACAAATCTTCTGCATATTTCGTTTCTTTGCCAC
>MDSX01022890.1_pt1 | contig 11096 bp, 8 predicted proteins | sample 811141 | NCBI WGS metagenome assembly MDSX01 (sample SAMN05326642, study PRJNA326480) | marine metagenome | isolation source: seawater | place: Atlantic Ocean: South East | collected 2010
AGAAAGGCTATATTTTAGGTTTGAAGCCAAATTCTCATCGATACATCGGTCAACGTCGACGTCCACTAGCGCGTCTTCAGAAGACGGCTTGGCGTCGCTTCTTCGTTCAAAGGTGGTGTGCGTGTATGGACGACGACTACGTACACGCTTAGCGCAATGGTAAGGCCGGCCCGCTGAACAGCCGGCGTCCGAAGAACGAAAAGTCGTCGCACATAGTTGTTAGTCAGAGATAAAGTAACACTTACCGACTGTACGGTGATTTAGTCTATGGCTTTTGAAAACGATCGGCTCTGGACCAATCAGAAGACGTTTAAATGTTACATTTTTGGGAAAATGACCGGGTTGGTTGGTGTTGCTAAATTTGACTTCGTCAGTGAACTGACCCGTCCCAAATATACGAACACCGGTCGGTTGCAGATACCGACACGCGCTCGCGCCAAACATGTTGGGTCGCGCGTGTTTTTATCCATGGCGCCTGTCGGGCCCATTCTGGACGGCGAGCGCGCTCAGCCGCTTGCAAAGATGCTGCTCGGTGCCAAACACGGAGGGCGACCGTCGATTGTTTCGCGCACTATTGTACATGAGCATTGCGCACTTTCCCTGACTGTTCTGCAGCGATGTTTTACTTTGCCTCAAGAACTCAATAAATAACGGTTTAAAATGTTTGGATTCACTGCCGTATAGATTAAACCGTCTGTTCTTCAGTCGTGGGCACAATCTTCTAGTTCAGCTGCAACGCAATATTTGACGACTCGGCAACGTTGATGCGCAACTACTGATGATGATGCCGTCCACTGTCTGGCGCCGAACAGCATATTAGCAAGCGGCTCAGCGCGCTCGCCGTCCAAACTAAGCGCCACACGCGCAGAAAAAAACACGCGCGACCAAAAAATGACTGCAACCGACCAAAATGCAAGCAGTACTTGTGGTCCACTCTTCATTGACTGTTCATGTTCGTTGAAAGGCTGAAAGGCGCCCAATTTCTTGTGAGCTTTTTGACTAGTGATGCACTTGGGAAGCTCTGCAAAATTGCGGTCGCTACAGATAAGAAGTCGGTAGAGAGCAATCGGATTTTTAAACTGAAGTCAGGCGGTTCCCTTAAAATCATGCCACTCGCTTTCATTACGGATGGCGAAACTCTCCATCGGGCTTTGCTTACTCGTTTGGTGTCTTGCGGATTCCCCTTGGCTTGGCACAGCACTGATGTAAAAGGGGAAGACATTCCCCGTAGCATTCGAGCCCGCACTCCTCGTCACGCCGTCGAGATCGCGGCATATCTACCTCCTGGAGGAACCACCACACGACCCGAATTTGTTCCGACCAGGCTCCAACCGAATCCAACATCAGGAAAACTTCAACAGCCGGTGATAATAATTGCCGTCTCTGGTGATGCCGCAACTGACAAATCTCTGGGACTTCTTCTGAGCGATGGAAAGGTCGAATCATCTGCATATGTCGACAGAAGCCTATTAGCAGGTGGCATACTCATGATGACTGGTCCTTTGTCTGAGATCGCGGTTTCAAATGCATCAAAGAGATGCAAACGTGCGGGCATGCGTCTTGTAATGGTCGCAACCGACGGAGAACCCAACGGCGCAAGCGGGGATGCACTGAACATATGGTGTGCATCTGAGCATACGGACGCGATTGAAGCAGTTATGCCGATTTTACATGCGCTTGCAGTAAATGTTAAAGTTATTGGACGTGATCCCAGAAATGCTTCCGGCCCACGTCTTGCTCAGACACTAACAAACTCCACCTTACCAGAGACAACAGAGGTCATGTATACAAGTGGAACAGCTGCAGCGGCTATTTTAGCTGAACGCCGTGCATTAAGGTTGGCGCAAGAGCTTGTAAAGGTGAGACAGTATGATAAGTGCTTGCAGACTCTCGAATGCGTCGTAACAGCAGCAAGCGAACACGCTCTTGAGACTGATGAGTGGGCGTTGAAAATTGCAGAGGAGAATGTGAAGTTGCATCAATTGCTTGAAAGAGCAAACAGTAAGAATGATGGGCTCGCTGAAGTATGTGCAGTCCTGGAGACGCAGCTTGGTAGGACGACAGCCGCCCTTCAATTTGCTGGAAGATCAAGGGTTCAGCTGGAAAAGACAACAGCAGAATTGCGGACAAAGAAACTAGGTGAAATGCAGGTTATAAGAGGGCTCACTAGAACGCAACAGATTCTTAAGAAGGAAGTGCGAACTCGCCGCATGCTGCATAGCAAGTCGAAGCTAGAGGCACATTATTTAGTATCTCTTCATAATTACATTATCGACAAAGATGCTGAACTGTGCATGCGATGTCGCCAAGTGCAGGCTGAACGGCGCGCAAAAGAGCAGATGCGCTTGACTCTCGATCTGGAGCGTACTTCAAAGTGCACAAGGATATCTGAACTCGTTTCTGAAATCGAAGGAGCACATGATGTAACAAGGAGCATGCAAACATTTGTGGTTGAAGTGGCAGATGAAAGGGATGTGGCCAGAGAAGAGATCGGCCTTATCCGAAAACAGTATGATATGTTGCAAAAACTTAAAGAGTGTCTTGAATGCGTTGCCAAAAATTGTCATTCTGCATTTGTACGCACAAGATCTTTGGAGAACGGCCGCGACCGCCTCGAGAGTGATTTGGCAGATGCCAACGATGCGGTTCTATCTGCCAGACATGAAAATCATAAACAGCTTTGGGAGATAGTTGGAATTCAGAACGCGCTGAATAACGCAAGCATCAAGTGTGAATTTGAAACAACAACGGCAGTGAGTCGAGCCGAGTGCACCGCTACATTCGCTTTAAAGGTCGCTGACCTCGCTCGTATCGACACAGAGGCACGCACTAGAAGACTAACAGAAATCTTAGCTAGCACACAAAAACACGGCGAGCGCAAGGCAACTCACGTACGCGAACTCTGCACCACAATAGCGGCAACATACGCAAAGATGCGAAACTCCTTCATGTTGATGAAACTCTTGGATGCACATGTTTCTATTACTAATAAGAAGGTAACTCGGATCACAGATGACGTGCACCAAATAAAACGGATTGTGCAAGCTATACACAAAAAGCGAATAAATACAATATCAGCAGCAAAATCAGCTTTAGATCATGCCCGTTCGGACACTGAAGCGGCTAGGCGGGCATGTGCAACAGCGGAAGGCACCAACTATCGCAATTTCATAGAGCTTGTACAACTTCGCCGACAATTTCATCACGCAAATGAAAAAAGAACACTTGCAGAAGATGGCGAAAAGATTGCGCAGCTCAATATCGCTGCCGAAAGAGCAGCGGGTGCAGCAGTGCAGGTGGCTCTCATAGACCTTGCTGCTGAAACGGCTCGCTTTTCGGGCGAAATCAGCACGGCACAGTGTTTGCAACGACACATTTCGGAAGGCAACCTGATTGATATATGTACCGCCTCTATGCGAGAAGAATGCACGGTACACGCGGCCATCATGTTTTCCAACAAACAGTCTGTACATCCAGCCTAGATATTTTTTGATGTCACGTCTGAGAAACTTCTTGCATTCACACAAACAATGTCCCTGTGCGTGTTTACACACAGAAACATAACGAGGCACATGTAGTCAGCTCGGGTACAAAAAACCCAAAATATGGCTGTTCTTTGAAATTCTGTCAGTTCACTGATCAGAGCAGCAAATGGACTTTGTGTGCGCGTGATGCTTGTATTTTACGAGGGACTTTGCTTGTCATGCAGTACTCTGTTATGGCACGCGTTGCGGTTATGGCATGCGTTGCATAGAGTAGCTGCTTTTCTGCGAAATAAACACCATAGCAAGTGCAGCAATGAAAGGAGCTGCTCACAAGATGCCCCACTTGTTCTCCAGACAATTTGTAATACGCGCGATGCAGCACGCACCACTCAGGGGATAATGGCTCACAGATATCAGCACATCTGTATACCTTGACTCTATCATCCCGTGACTCATTGCTCCCAATGTAAAAATCACACAAGCATCAGCTGGAAGGTTGTTTATGTACGATTTAAAATCCTTCACCTCCGGTGCGCTAAAAGAAAACCCGACACGATGTGCTCCGGGTGGAAAATACTTCGTCACAGGCCCCTTCACAACTTTGAAGAGTTTCTCAGGTCCATTTGATGCACGAATCGAAAGCTTTTGTAGCAGCTGAACCATCAGGCCACAGAAGCGCTTAAAAGTACGGGGTATCCGAGTTTGTGGACTGATCTTTATCAAAATATTCTTTTGGGTGTGCACGTAAACGGCATTGACGCAACCGGCCTTGTTTAAAGGGCTGTCCAGAATAGCGAGCAGTTCCTGGTGCACAATGTCCGGACGAAAGTGAGCTGGATCCTTACCGTGACGGCGAAGAAAACCTGCGTGGTCGTCGCAGTTAAGGATCTGATAAGCCTTTCCAATCTTCGCCGTTTCCAGCGCAGCTTTTTCCAGGACAAAAACATAACCTGCCCTTGGCTGAGCTACGCTCTCTCCGTCGGGTGTCGGGGTCTCCATCAGACGTGTGCCGTCGCGGCAGGTAGATCGTTGAAATACAGTTGAAATACAGAACCTCTCTCAATACAAGGACCTCCCTGTGGGTGCCGTCGGATACCCAAACAGAAACACGCCGCCACGATTGAACTGCCCAGCCAGCTCGCTCGCAGTCATTATTTAATACCTTCGTAAGTTTCGAAGGTTAACTCTTATTACAAGTATTTAAATAAGGACTATTAAGTGTTACGAACCCCCAATGGCTTGTCCAACGAATGGCTGCCGCGGGGGAAGGAGGACGAGCCTGACGCGCGCCCCGGCGCGACGTCGCCGGAGAGTCTGATGACGGGTCCTCCCCCGCCGTGAGAGCAACCACGTGGCGGTCGAGGTGATGCGGCCGAGTGGCACGGGCAGCGACCGAGGATTGAAATCTGGAACCAGATAACTGGGTTCCCACGAAGTGCGCTGCTCGGGCCGCGCAGGGGGAGAACCTGCCTCCGCCGGTGGGACCGAAGTGAACGAACACAGAATACCGACGGGAGAGTGGCCTCTTACCGTCCACTCCGCCGCTCGGGCGACCCACGAGGCGGAGTTCGATGGAGCAGCTGAGAAGCCGAGTGGGAGGTACAGTGTCGTATCAGTTGCCCGTACGATGCAGCTGGTTCTTTTATATTAATGGTTAAAATCACCAAAGTCCACAAATTCCAAAAAGCTGACCCTGGCACCGCGCACGCATATTAAGATTTATTCGTACGAGGCTGGTTTGACTGGGCCTTTCCCCGATTTGTCGCTGAGTGCCATTGCGTCAACCGACCATCGTTTTTCGCCGGGAAAAAAGTCTCGAGGCGTCCGTCGCGCCCCCCCCAACACGCCCCGCGGGCGTCACCGGGCCGGCCGCGGCCGTACCGAGCGTCGGCGGCCGCGAAAGAGGTGTCCGACCGGCCTGTTGACCGACCCTCGAGGTCAGGTTCGGCAACTTGCCGCGCGCGCACGGGCAATGCAAACAGGATGCATTGATCTCCTCGCCGTGAAACGCCCAAAACCGCCCTCTTCTCGGTCCAGGCCCACCGGCATGTGTGCGCATCCTTTCACACCCGGGGGGTCTGACTAATTGCCCATAGGGAAAGTGACCGTTGGGGAGGAATGCGAGGGCCTTCGGAACCACCCGGACCGGCGATTTTTTTGTCTTGGCGCGCCGCGGACGTCGCGCCGCGCCCCGGAACCCGGCGACCTCGACGCCGAACGAAAACCCGGAACCGCACGGATCCAAAGACGGGTCGAATTAAAATTTTGGCCAAAAACTTGGCCGGACAGGCCCAAACACAAATTCGGGACAGTCTCATCCTGACCAGCCCTTTATAAGTGGGGGGCCTGTGGCTACGCTCACAATTTCGGCATGAGAAGATTTTTTGGCGAATCACAAAGGGTCAAACGGGGAAAAAGGAAAACGGCGGGCATCGCGCCAGGGATTTACTCATACATAGTCTTTTATCTATTGCTAGACTATTATGTCAAAGCCTCTTTGTACACAACGTTCCGCGTACGACGCGGGCCGGGGCTGCGCCTTGGCTCGACACCGCGAGGCGGAGTGACCGGGCGACCTTGCATCGCCGCCCTCGCGTTCGCCTCGTCCTGTCTCAGCATCTCTTCCGCCATCATCTCCTCGTCCTCATCCGGTTCGTACTGGCGAGCCTCGCCGCCGAGCTTCCGGAACATCTCCTCGTCGGCCTCGTCCTCGGCATCGCGGCCCACAAACGCCGCTGCTGCGTCGAACTCCTTACGGATCTCCGCGTAGCGGGGAACCATCGTCTCCCGTTCCTCAGCCTCCCGCATCATCTCCTCCGCGTCGAGGTCGTCCTCGTAGTCAGCGCGGTAGTCTAACTCCTCCAACTCCCGAAGCTCGTCGTCGAAGTCGTCATCGGCTCCTCCGACATCCCACAGGTCGAACCTCTGCCGACTGATATAAAATCGTTATGCTTAAAAAAGTGTCACACCCTGATGAAGATCAGAAATTATATCAATTAAGTTATGAAAAAAATGTCACACCCTGATGAAGATCAGAAATTATATCAATTAAGTTATGAAAAAAATGTCACACCCTTATTATTACTTATTATGAAAATCAGAATACTTACAGTAGATATATATTAAACTCTCCGGCCGTTCGTAAACTATTTCTGCTTAATTCGTATGCATTTGATCCCCTTGTGCGTACTGCTGGCTGGGTTGATAAGTTGTCTTCGTAGTCTTATTAAGTACTGAGGTCCAAATTCACATGCATAGCACTACAGCTCGCAGGTAAAAACTCCAACATAAACATTACTAATAAGTTACGAGGTACCTTCGTATTTATATACATTATATTATTATATTGTATACCAACTTGTCGCCAAAACCCGATTAAACTAACCCCTGATCACAGGGGCAATAGTTGGCCTTATTTTACAACCCCATCCATGTTAATATTATTAATAAGTATGTATTGATATGATAATAATATAATATACCTTCGAAGGTACGTACGAACGAAACTTACCTTCGAAGGTAATATTTAATATCATATCATATCTATTATTTTTACTTTTTACATATATATTACCAACCTTCGAAGGTAAGATCAATACGCTTTTTGCGTGGCTTGTGGCTAAATTTAGGTTACTTGCTAAATTTTAGGGCTTGACAATCAGTTGAAAGACGGCAGGACAAGCAGCGACAGCAGCCACGGCAACCCATCAATACACCCCAACGAGCCGGACAGTCTCTGTGCAATATGGTAAGGAACCGTTCTCGTTAAAAGTCTAAAAGTCTTTGTACCCGAGTAATCGATTTCGTTGAACATATCGTTGAAGCATTCAGTCGTGACGTAAACACTAGGGTTTTCCTATCCCCGAACCGGCGCCTTCCGTGGTGACGTACCGGTCAAACTTTCTTCGACCTGCGAATAGTTGCGTCCGTACCGAGCCCGAACATACTATCGACCCGGAACTCTGAACCCTTCGGCGATATTTCCTTTTTTTCTCCACTTTGACAGCTGACCCACCCATCTGATAAAATCCTCGATTAGAGTGAAGAAGATGCTCTTATTGCCGCGGCGCCGAAGAAGCGCACGTTCCGAAAGTTCAGCTACCGTGGGGTTGATCTCGATCAACTTTTGGATATGAAGACAGATGCTCTTGTAGAACTCTTCCGCGCACGCATCCGCCGCCGTTTCAAGCGCGGCCTCACAAGGAAGCCAATGAAGCTGGTCAAAAAGCTCCGCAAGGCGAAGAAAGAGGCTTGTGGCGGTGAGAAGCCAGAGACAGTACGCACGCATCTGCGCAACATGGTTATCGTCCCCGAGATGATTGGCTCTGTTGTTGGCGTATACAATGGCAAGGTTTTCAACACGGTAGAGATAAAGCCTGAGATGGTTGGCACCTATCTCGGCGAATACTCTATTACCTACAGACCCGTGTCTCATGGCCGTTCCGGCCTCGCAGGCGGAAAGTTCATTCCGCTGAAATAATACTTGACGTCCATTCCGACTAATTATACCTTGAGACATAAAAACAGCGAAGTACAGTCAAACTTGAGTCATGCGTTTCTGGCCCTGAGAGTCTTCAACCCCTGAGCATCCTGTTCCTGAACTAGAATTGAATGGGCCAGCGCCTCGTCTTCAGCTGGAATGCCAAAACTCATTTTGACACCCGTCTGGTCGTCGTACATCTGCACCCTTCAATCATGTTTTGTAGTCCCTGAGCTGAACAAAATCACTGTTATCTCGATACGAACTGCACTTATTTTAGCTGAGTGACAACGCGGCCCGACCCAAAGCTCATTACGAGGTACCTCAAGGTACCTTCGTTCGAAGGTATTAAATAATACCTTCGTATCATACGAAGCTTTTAATAACTGTTGAAAACCCTTTAGAACGGAATATTACTGTGATGTGGTCAGAGAAAGTGCACAACACGCTGTCGCACATCGGCACGACTTCACCGCCACTCATCCCGGCCAAGTCGTCATGACCGCACCGCGGCGCGCGATGAATAAAAAAATTTAAGATAACTTGTGAACGGCGTTCATGGACATTCTTTGAAGCGGTATTTAAGCCCAAACGGATACGGCTGGCTTCGCGGATTCCCGTCTCTGTCTCTGAGGTCCCGTGAGCTGTAGCGTTCTCTTTCCCCTGATTCGAATCGAAACGCTTTTCTAGCTTTTCTTCCGAGCAAGGTAGTCTTGGATTCTATTCTTGAACACCTAATGAAAATGATAAGCGGAACGTACCAAGTCGGCGTGCTCTCTGTTCGCACTCTCCTGCTCAGAGGAACTGCTCGTTTTTTTTCACCGACCCGCCGGCGTGCAGGTATGAATGTCTCCTTCCGAACGACGTCAAGTTTACAGACAGCGTGTCAGAGACCAGACGAGGTGCGAGTTTCCCGATTGCCATTGGTGGAACGCCTAGGAAATCACGTCTCGTCCTCGGCCGAATTGCTTGAGTGGCGACGATGGGCTAGATCACATGCTGCTTTGACAAAGCTTGAAGCAAGTGGGGTAGCTGATTTGCCCTCACTGGCGAGTCTGTATACTGAGATAGATTGGCTTGTAGTTGATGTCATAGCTGCGACTAGACCTAAAAAACAAGGTCAACGTCAGCTCGCCTGGATTTATATGGCTTCACTCCAAGTTCGCGATATTCCCCCGGCGCACGAGGTCCTTCTGCGCGAAAGCCTCGCTGAGCTAAGATTATCTTGGTTAAAACGTTTGCGCGATCGTGTGCCGCTTCAATACATCACATCCACCTGTTTCTGGCGTGACTTAACTTTATTCGTTTCACCTGCCGTCCTCATACCGCGGCCCGAAACTGAACTGATGGTCGAGCACGTCAAAACCGTTCTCGATAGGTGTCCTTCTCTTTGTTGTGGTCTCTGGGTGGATTTGGGCACTGGTTCTGGTGCCCTTGCAATATCGATTGCTGCAGAAGTACTAAGGATGAGAGCTTCGAGTGCACTTGAGAAAGGTTGCATGGATGGCAAACCTGTAGTTCACGCTGTCGACTTAAGTTTGTCCTCTGTTCAAATTGCGCGCTGCAATGCGTCAAGGCATTTCAGTCTCACAGAGAGAGGAAAAGATGCCGTGCAGATTCATCAAGGATCATGGTTTGAGCCACTTGAGTCACTTGATATTGTACATAGACATGCTGGAACTCTCGCAGGGATAGTCAGCAATCCACCTTACATTTCATCTGATGAAATGCTTGATCTTCAGCCGGAAGTTAGATACCACGAGCCTTGGTTAGCGCTTGAAAGTGGCAGAAATGGTGTGGAAGCGTTAGAGTTGATATGCGAAGGTGCCTCGAGGTATCTCCTCCCGGGGGGGGTCTTGCTCCTCGAGACAGGCGGCGGTGGCCAGACCGCGCACATCGACCGGCTGTTGCGCAGTTTCAAGGAAGCAAAAAACGGAGGGATGGTTCCATTATTTGAAAACATTCAGATACATGCAGACCATCATGGTGTTAGGAGATTTATCACTGCGCGGAAATCCATTTTATTTTAGCCTAGATTAGCGCTTTAATCCCACGACATCTCCATTGCTTCGAGTAGGTCATTTAGTTGGTCGAAGCTAAAAGTGACGATGGGAAAGCCAGAGAAATAATGTTCGACACCGCAAGACTGTTGGGTGCCGTAGATAAATGTTGTATGAGCTTTCCCTCTCTCTCGTACTACAAAAATATTTCTCAAAACTAAAACTAGGTGTAAAGCGTTGGATTTTCCTTAGGTCTCGGTGTGTGCAAGCGCTCAACCTCACGAGAATAAGTCCAGAACAGTCGTTTTCATTTTTTTAACAAAACAACTTCTGTGCGAGCGATGTATTCAAGCATAAGAGACTTGCCTACCGTCTTGTGTGGGAGCAACTGCGACCTTCAACTTATCAAGGCTCTTTAAATTATCAAGATTTTCTCCCGATGCCGGAATAGCAGCTCTGACCAGATGAACCTGCTGTTCTAATTCGCGTTTATCGGCATGACGGCGTCCATCCTCCTTGCTGCTCGAGCGGTTCAACTGGAATCGTTCAGCACGGCGTACTCGGACATCTTCAACCTTTTTCATAGCCCGGAGGGTGCTTTGCGTGATGTGGCGGTTGTATCTATCGGGCCGATTACGCTTCCGCTCGAACTGGAAGACTGAATCACTGCACGCATCCTTTCCATGCAAGACGCGATATGCCCTTGTCCATTTGACTTTACGCGGATTGCGCTTCATCTTGAAGTTCTTGTGACACTTTGAGCGGCAGAACCGGAAGACCTTCGAGTCATTTCGAGCAAAGCAGATACCATGACCAGGATAAATTGTGCTAGAGCAGAACCAACATTTTTCGAGGCGCATCGTCGATCATTCAGAACGGAAAGATACCACGGGTTCCAATTTGTACCGCCGCCGCAAAAGTCTTAACTCATGTTATTATTGTGATAATATGAGTTATTAATAAATAATATGATTATTATAATCATACGTTCGAAGTAATAATAATAAGGCTCCAGAGACCGGACAGTGGGTGTGTGGTGTTGGCGTTGGCGTGCGTCGGGGTTTGCGTGGTGCGTCCGTTCCCAGGTGGTCGGCATAGCCACGCGGCGCGGCGCGCGGGACAAGACCGGGG
>MDSX01090699.1_pt1 | contig 11093 bp, 11 predicted proteins | sample 811141 | NCBI WGS metagenome assembly MDSX01 (sample SAMN05326642, study PRJNA326480) | marine metagenome | isolation source: seawater | place: Atlantic Ocean: South East | collected 2010
CCACCAATGGTTAAGTCGACCGATTTAAACACCGGGTCTCCTGGTCGATCACATCACAAACCTGCAAGCACGCCAGTTAAAAAGATAGATGACCAAGAAGAGAAAACTAAAGGGAAAGGGAAAGCCTCTCGCACTGGTGATGGTCGTAGGTCTGGGAAGCTAACGTTAAATCAAGTTTTAGCTGGAGCAGATGGCGGTAGGCAGCGATCAATGGCCGCAATGAAAAGAAAACAGGAACGCGCTCGTCAGAAGGTTTTAGGTCAGACTGTTGAGAGGGAGAAAATAGTTCGAGACGTCCAATTACCTGAAGCTATTACAGTTCAAGAACTCTCTAACCGAATGGCTGAACGGGTAGCAGATGTAGTTAAATCACTAATGAATAATGGAATAATGGCTACACAAAATGAAACTTTAGATGCTGATACTGCTGAACTGATAATAGGAGAGTTTGGGCATAAGGTGGTAAGAGTTTCAGACTCTGATGTCGAAGATGTTATCGACCAAATAATAGATGACGATCAAGACCTTAGGTCGCGGCCACCTGTAATAACAGTCATGGGCCACGTTGATCACGGTAAAACCTCTTTGTTAGATGCGATAAGAAACTCAAAGGTTACCTCTGGTGAGGCCGGGGGAATAACACAGCACATTGGGGCCTATCAAGTAAATCAGAATGATTCTATATTGACGTTTTTAGATACACCAGGGCATGCTGCATTTACTTCAATGAGATCGAGGGGTGCTCAGGTAACAGACATAGTAATTCTAGTCGTTGCTGCTGACGACGCCGTAATGCCCCAAACGATAGAGGCGATTAATCATTCAAAAGCTGCAAAAGTTCCGATGATTGTGGCAATAAACAAAATAGATAAAGAGGACGCTAACCCTGACAAAGTAAGGACTGATTTGCTACAGCATGAAGTAATTGTAGAAAAATTATCTGGAGATGTCTTAGATGTTGAGGTGTCTGCAATTTCTGGCAAAGGCCTCGATATACTTCTAGAAAGCATCTCACTTCAGGCTGAGCTGTTGGACCTCAAAGCAAATCCTGATAGAGCTGCCTCTGGGGCGGTTATCGAAGCCAGTCTTGATGTCGGGCGTGGTGCTGTTGCAACAGTTTTAATTAAAAATGGGACCCTGAAGCAGGGTGACATTTTTGTTGTTGGTGAGCAGTACGGTAAAGTACGTGCATTAATAAACGACAAAGGCGAACGTATAAAGCAAGCTGGACCCTCCACGCCAGTAGAAGTTTTGGGCCTTAACGGAACACCCGAAGCAGGGGATGTCCTTAACGTCGTTGATACTGAGGCGCAAGCAAGAGAAATCTCATTATATCGTAATAAAGCAGCGAAAGATCGTAGAGCTGCCGCCGGAGCCTCTACAACTCTTGAACAGTTGATGGCTAAAGCAAAAGACGATAAAGATGTATCTGAATTACCTATTGTTGTTAAAGGTGATGTACAAGGTTCTGTAGAAGCAATTGTGCAAGCGATGGAAAAAATAGGTAACTCTGAGGTTAGAGTTCGGGTTCTCCATTCTGGAGTTGGCGCTGTTACAGAGTCTGATATTGGATTAGCCGAAGCATCTGGAGCCCCAGTGATCGGATTTAACGTTCGGGCGAATAGTACTGCTAGAAACACTGCAAATCAGAAGGGTATTGAGATACGGTACTACTCTATAATTTATGATCTGGTAGATGATATTAAGAAAGCGGCTTCAGGCCTTCTTCCTGCTGAAATTAAAGAAAACTTTATCGGCTATGCAGAGATTAAAGAAGTATTCAAAGTCACCGGTGTGGGAAGGGTTGCTGGGTGCCTTGTTACAGAAGGAATAGCGCGAAGATCGGCCGGCGTTCGGCTTCTAAGAGATAACGTCGTGATTCATGAAGGTACTCTAAAAACACTTAAACGCTTTAAAGATGAAGTACCAGAAGTTCAATCGGGACAAGAATGTGGAATGGCTTTTGAGGCTTACGAAGATATAAGACCGGGAGATATTATTGAGATTTTTGAACGCCAAGAAATTGAACGCTCCCTAGGTTAGTATTTGTTCTTCTTACTGGCGAATTTTCGAGGAGGGAAGTATGTCAACTATTACATCATCCAACTGGCACGGAACCACTATTTTAGCGGTAAAAAAAGATAATGAGGTGGTAATTGCAAGTGATGGACAAGTTAGTTTAGGTCAAACAGTCATAAAGGGTACTGCGAAAAAAGTTCGAAAGCTTTCACCTGGGGGTATCGATGTACTAGCAGGGTTTGCGGGATCAACAGCGGATGCTTTTACATTACTGGAAAGGCTGGAGGCCAAGCTTGAAGCTTCACCTGGTCAGTTAGCTCGAGCTTCTGTTGAGTTAGCTAAAGATTGGAGAACAGATAAGTATCTAAAAAATCTTGAAGCAATGCTTATAGTATCCGATGGTGATGACCTTTTTGTTATTACTGGTTCTGGTGATGTTTTAGAGCCAGAGTTTAATGTTGCGGCTATCGGGTCTGGTGGGAATTATGCACTGGCTGCAGCTAGAGCACTCATAACTACAGATAAGTCCGCCGAAGAAATAGTAAAACTATCGATGGCAATAGCTGCTGATATTTGCGTATACACCAACAATAACCTAACTATAGAAAAAATTACATCAATCACGGAAACAAAGGAAAATTAATTTGACCGATCTAACACCCAGAGAACTCGTTTCTGAACTTGATCGATTCATTATAGGACAAAATGGAGCCAAAAGAGCTGTTGCAGTTGCTTTAAGAAACCGATGGCGTCGGAAACAGCTTCCAGACAACCTTAAAGAAGAGGTATATCCAAAAAATATTTTGATGATTGGGCCCACTGGAGTTGGGAAAACTGAAATATCTCGTAGGTTGGCAAAGTTAGCTAACGCCCCCTTTATTAAAGTCGAGGCCACAAAATTTACAGAGGTGGGTTACGTTGGTCGTGATGTAGAGCAAATTGTTCGAGATCTTGTAGATTCTTCAATAATAATCACTAAAGAAAAAATGCGAGAAAGTGTAAATGCAGCTGCGCATAATCAAGCTGAAGAACGTGTTTTAGATGCACTGGTCGGTTCCGATTCTAGAGAGACGACTAGGGAAATTTTTAGAAAGAAGCTTAGAGAAGGCTTGCTGGACGACAAAGAAATTGAAATTGACGTCTCCGATACATCAAACCCTTTATCAATGTTTGAAATTCCAGGCGCACCCAGCTCTGTAGCTGGAGGTGTTATGAATATTGGGGATATGTTCGGTAAAGCACTTGGTGGCCGAACAATTAAGAAAAAAACTACTGTCGAGAAAAGCTATAAACTTCTTATTTCTGATGAAGCAGACAAATTACTGGACCCAGAAACAGTAAATGTTTCTGCAATAGACGCTGTTGAACAAAGCGGAATAGTGTTTTTAGACGAAATCGATAAAGTTTGCGCTCGCAGCGACGCGCGTGGTGCTGACGTTAGTAGAGAGGGTGTTCAACGTGATCTGCTCCCACTTATCGAGGGTACAACAGTAAGCACGAAATATGGGCCCGTTAAAACTGATCACATACTTTTTATTGCGTCTGGCGCTTTTCACACCGCCAAACCATCCGATTTACTACCAGAACTTCAAGGTCGACTACCAATTCGCGTCGAGCTTAGAGCTTTGACAGAGAATGATTTTGTAAAAATACTAACTGAAACAGATAACGCCTTAACATTACAATACAGTGCACTAATGAAGACTGAGAGCTTGACTGTTTCTTTTTCAGACGATGGCATTCAAGCGTTAGCAAAAATTGCTGCGCAAGTTAATCAATCCGTTGAAAATATTGGGGCGAGACGCTTATATACTGTTATAGAGAGGGTTTTTGAAGAGTTAAGCTTTACAGCACCGGATCGGTCTGGTGAAACCATATTAATTAATAAAGATTTTGTAGAAAAAAATCTTGGTGGTTTGCAAAGCTCAGCTGATCTAGCACGGTATGTCTTATAATTTTCCTAATCTAGATTTAAAATTTGTGTTTGGGCGCAGTTTAATAAAAAGTAAGGCACGTTCAAAAAAATGAAATTTATTTTAGATAATTTTCGATGGCTTTTGGCAAGTTTTTTACTCTTTTTTATGTCCTCTTTCGGTCAAACAATGTTTATCTCCATTTTTGCTGGGAACATTCAAAAAGAATTTAGTCTATCAAGTGGTGCCTGGGGTGGGCTATATATGGCTGGAACACTAACTTCCGCTGCGGTTATGCTCTGTCTTGGCGGGCTTACAGATGTTTTTAAAGTAAGACTATTAGGAAGTTTAACATTGCTTTTTCTGGCCATTTCATGCCTAGCAATGTATTGGGTACAGTCGCTATATCTTCTGCCAATTATAATATTTGCTCTCCGAGTTTCAGGGCAAGGCATGACTACCCATATAGCTTCTGTATCCATAGGCCGTTGGTTTGTTGCAACAAGAGGTCGAGCTATTTCCATATCGCATCTAGGTTATTCTTTAGGAGAGGCTATATTACCAATATCATTTGTAGTAATTATTGGGTTATATGGTTGGAGGTTTTCATGGCTTTTTTCATCACTCCTTCTTCTGGGTGCTATACCATTTTTGGTTTTCTTACTCTCTAAAGAACGCTCTCCGAAAAGCGTTATTAAAGATAACGATTGCTTTGGGTTAAATGGGCATCACTGGACAAGAAGGGAGGCATTATATCATCCTCTTTTTTGGTTTTTATTCCCTGCATTACTTGGTCCAGCGGCATTCAGTACAGCTTTCTTTTTTCTTCACGTTCACTATGCGGAGACAAAGGGCTGGTCTCATTTTGAAATCGTGTCTCTATTTCCAATTTTTACCATATCCTCTATTATTTCTATGATTATTTCTGGGATAATAGTTGATCGATTTAATACCTCTAAACTGATGTTTTTGTGTTTAACTCCCTCTATATTTGGATTTCTATTATTATCATTTTCAGGAACATTATTTATAACTGCGATAGGGGTCTCCATGATTGCGATCACCTCTGGTACTCAAAACACTTTATCTTCCGCTTTTTGGGCTGAGTTTTATGGAACCAAACATTTGGGTTCTATTAAATCCATCGCCACTTCTACAATGGTACTAGGTTCAGCATTAGGGCCTGGAATAACTGGTTTTGCAATAGATCAAGGCTTTAATTTCTCAACCCAAATGCCGTGGATATCTGGTTATTACGCTTTAGCGACTATAATGGCATTTATTGGAATAACAAATTTTTCATCTAAGCGCTTTATTTCTCTTTAAATAGACATACAATGCTCCACTGCCTCCATGTCTAACATTCGCAACCGATACATTTAGTATTTTTTCACCGAGAGGCCCTTCTTTCAACCATATAGGAACCTCTTTTTTCAGAACTCCCTTCTTTACCAAACTAAGGTCCCAGCTCGAATCAGCTTTTCCTTTTCCCGTAATTATTAGTAATAACCGCTTTTTTTCCCCATAGGCTCTACACACAAATAAGGAAACTGCTTTTTTTGCCCTTATTAACGTATAACCATGCAAATCCAATATTTCTTCTGGTCTTAACTTTCCAGCCTTTAATTTTGATAGTATTTTTTTATCTATGTTACTGTTTTTCTTCTTTTCTTTTATTGAATTATTACCCGTCAATATGTTTTCATATTTATAGTCACTATTCTTCGTAGGCACTTTATTACTAATTGTTGTTTTTGGTCTTAAAAAATTTTTATTTTTTAACTCAACCTTATCTTTCATTTGTTTTTCTATTGTATTTGCTACCCGGGACCAGAGCTTTAAATCATCTTCTGTCAGCTTTTTATTTCTCATATCTTATGCGCCTGCGTTAATTTCTTTTTCTTAAGACTACCATGTTACCATATTCTTTTATACCACCTGCCATTTTTTCTGCTATTTTTCCTGTCCCACAATAAATATCAGCTCTAGATGGTCCTACAATGGCTGATCCAGTGTCTTGAGCTATCATAATACGCTTTAAGGACGGATAGCCCTTTTTCTCAATCCAAATTGGAGACCCTAAAGGAATATGTGCGGGATCAACAGCAATGGATCTTAAGCTTTGAAGCGGTATTTTTGCGGTTCCTATAGGGCCTTTTTGAATATCTAAGTCTGAAATCACCTTAAAGAAAACATATGAAGGGTTTTCATACATTAGCTCATTACCCTCTTTCGGGTTTTTAATAATCCAATCTTTTAACCCTTCATGTGATATAGTTCTCGAGGAAAACACCCGTCTTTCAACAAGAATCTTTCCAATGGAAACATAGTCATGGCCATTTTTACAGTCATACCCAACCCTTATTACTGACCCATTTCTAAGGTTTATGCGTCCAGACCCTTGTAGCTGTAACAAAAAGACATCCAACTTACTTCTTAAAAAAAGTAATTCTAAGTTTCTATGCTTGAGTATATTTTTTTCTTCGATATCCCTTCGAGAAAACCATTTTCGAAGCGGGTTCAATTCTTTTGGTTTACTATAAATTGGGTATTTAAATTCGTCATCTCTTAGTATAGACCCCGATATTTCTGGCTCATAATATCCAGTAAACAAAACCTCCTTTTGTGGTAAAATAACTGTTGGAATAAACATTTCTTCAAAAAAGGTTTTTGCAGATGTTTTAGTGTTTAAAATACTGTGCGTATTTCTCTCTTCTAAACCACTTATTAGATTACTTGATCGGCTAAACACCTCAAGAGCTTCTGAATGGTCTTCTTTGTCCCAACCTTCTAAGTTGCTAAAGAGAATTTTTGTACCTGATACCACTTTTAATTCTCATAAATTATTATAATTTATTATAATATAATCTTCCTTAGGCCTCAGTAGCTATCAATATCCAGATCGGGCTTTTTGATGAAAGAATCCTTTTAAAAGTCCAGATATCCTTTTGTAATTTTATATCCGTTTGACTACCTTCTATTATTTCACCACTTGAGTTTTTTACAATAATTGTTAAATCACTGAGAAAACGAACTGTTATCTCTACATCTAAGGTTTTACTATCGAATTCAACATCTAGTATTGTTAGCTCCCTAATTCCTCCAAAAATAGCCTCGGTGTGCAACCCTTCGGATTTTCGCCTGTTTATGTCATCCAAAAAAGCGTTCTGAACATCAGCAGATATAAATTTATTGATTTTAGATATATCACCTTGTTTGAAGGCCAATAAAATCATTTCGTATGCATCGCGAGCTCCTGACAAAAACTCAGTGACGGCAAACCCTTTATCCGCTAATTTTATTTCACTTAAAGTTAAAGCTAACTTAGAACCAACTTTAACGTGGTCTGTTATATCTTGATCCATACCACCATCTATTATTTCTAAGTTAGGGTTCGTCTTAGTTGCCACTTTCCTCACGGGAGTTGCATCATCGGGTGTACGCTCAAAACCCTCCCTAGTGCCTAGGATATTTTTTAGTCTTAAAATTAAAAAGATAGCAATAAAAGCTAAAATTAATAATTGAATGATTGAATTGCCCATGTCGACCTCAGTTATGTAAATATTGAAAATATTTAATTTACTCCTATTTAAGTGTTAGTGTAACACAAGTCCACCTTAACAGGTAAATTCTTAGGAATGAAAATCATGCGGTTATTATTATTATTTATTTTAGTTCCTATCATGGAGATAGCGCTCTTTATAGAAGTAGGTGGTCTTCTTGGGCTTTGGACAACTTTACTCATAATTATTCTAACAGCTATCTTTGGAACCGTTCTTGTTAAAAACCAAGGCATAGCCGTTATATATAAAATAAGAAATAATCTTTTAGCTTTTGAAGACCCGACCGAGTCGATTGCGCATGGAGCCTTAATACTTGTATCAGGCATCTTGCTTTTAACACCTGGATTTTTTACTGATATCGTGGGTTTTATGCTTTTGATACCTCAACTAAGGGGTTTTGTTTATTTATGGATAAAATCAAAACTAGGACTTAAAAAGTTTTCTAGCCGTAGAAATGATTTTAATACAACTTACTCGGATAACTTTACAATAATTGAAGGGGAATATTCACAAAAAGACGATTAAAATTATTAATTTATTACGAAAATACTTTTCCAGAAAAGGTCTATTATGGCAGATAAAATCAACGAACAAAAAGAGAGTGTTTCCGGACAGCCCAAAATGAGAGTTTTAAATCAATTTATAAAAGATTTTTCTTTTGAAAATATAGCATCTCAAAAAGGGCTTTCAGTAGAATCCACTAAACCTGATATCCAAATAAATGTTAATTTAGAAGCAAAAAAAAGGTCCATTAATAATCAATACGACGTCATAATTAAGATAAATATTTTGTCTAAGGCTAAAGAGACTAACGACGTGTTTTTTATGTTGGAAATGGATTATGCGGGAATATTTGAAATTGATAACATACCAAGCGACCAACTTCATCCATATCTACTTATTGAGTGTCCTCGCATTATGTTTCCTTATTTAAGGAGAATAATTTCCGATATTACAAGAGATGGTGGGTATCCTCCTTTAAGCTTGGATCAGATTGATTTCTTAGCAATGTACCAAGCTGAAATTGAAAAAAGATCGTCAAAAGGTTCCCATGTTAACTAAGAAACTTTTTCCACAATGCTTTATCGCCCAACTTATCGACAAACTTTTTATGCCTATCCATTTCGGCCTCATTCAAACGGGTTATTAGGGGTTTCTTTCGTTCTCGTTTCTCCTTGTTAACTTGAGAATTTTTACTGGAGTGTTTCGAAGACAACAACTCAAGGCCTGGCTGTCGACCACCAATTAATTCCAAATATACGGCAGCCAAAATCTCACTATCTATAAGAGCACCATGTTTCTCTCGTTTGGATGCATCAATTTTAAACCTGCGAGATAAAGCATCTAGAGACGCTGGTGACCCTGGAAATTTTTGTCGAGCTAACGTTAAAGTATCTAAAACGTTTTCATGTGATATTGTACTATAACCAACAGCATCTAATTCGCTATTTAAAAACTTTATGTCAAAACTTGCATTATGAATAATTAGCCTTGAGGTTCCAATAAATTCTAAAAAGTTTTTTGCAACTTCTTCAAAGGTTGGGTGTTTTTTTAAAAACTCGTAGCTTAGTCCGTGCACATCAAAGGCCGCCTTGGGCATTGATCTTTTTGGGTTTATATATTTGTGAAAAGTTTTACCTGTCGGTATATGGTTTAATAACTCTATAGCACCTATCTCCACAACCTTATGACCTTCTTTGGGGTCAAGGCCTGTTGTTTCAGTGTCCATTACAATTTCACGCATTACCAAGACTTATTTTTTCTAATAGGGCATCAATTTCTCTATTTATTTTTTCTAACGAAGTAGTTTCAAATATATAATCAGCTTTTTGTCTTTTTTCTTTGTCTGACAGTTGCTTAGATTTAATCAAATTGAACAAAGGTTCATCCATAGTTTTGCGAGACAACACACGATCCTTTTGTGTTTTCTCAGATACACTTACAGTAATAACTATATCAAATTCGTTCTCCATATTGTTCTCAAAAAGTAATGGTATATCAAAAACCAACACTTTTTCGCGTGAGTTTAATGATAAAAAGTTCTCTCGGTCTCTTTTCAATAATGGAACAAAAAAACTCTCCAACTGTCTTAAAAGTCCTGGTCTCTTTTCAATTTCTTTACGCAGCAATACTTTTGACACACTATCCTTTATAATACTTTCAGGTGAAATCTTCTTAACGTACTCTACAGCAGCGCCACCTATATCGTAAAGTCTTGTAACAGCTTCATCAGCACACCAAGACTTAACTCCTTTCCTTGTAAACATTTTTAAAGTCGTACTTTTACCCATGGCTATACAACCTGTTAGACCTATTAGTATTTGGCTTTTCATATAATCTTTCTCATTTTTATCTAACATAACTATTTACTACTCTACTGCTTTTATACTTATTAGAAAGTTGATCAACTGTATTAGTGGAATACCTTGAATCGTAAAATAATCCCCTTCTATTTTTTTAAAAAGCTTTATACCTCGGGATTCTATATGATAACCACCTACACTGAACCTCACTTGTTCCCAATTTTCCTTTACATAAATTTCTATTTGCCTCATATTTAGAGACCGCATTCTCAAAATGGCTCTTTCAGTATGAGACCAAATGACATCACCATGTTTTACAATACAACACGACGAAAATATTTCATGTTTGTTCCCCTGGAGACAGTAGAGTTGGTTTACTAAATCGTTAATACTCTTTGGTTTGGACAAAACCTTTTCTTTATGAACTAATACTTGATCACTACCTATTACAATACTCTCCTTATACTTATTGGAAATAGATACAGCCTTTTTTATAGCCAAAGCCTCTGGTAATTCATTTAATCTCGTGTTTGTTCTAAGAATGATTCTTTTCTCCTTATCTTCGTCGATTAAATGATTAAAAGCCTTAAAATTTATCCCTGCTGCATGAAGAATATTACGCCTAGATATTGAACTCGAGGCTAAAATTATCCCATACTTCATGTTACTAACTCCACATTTACTTGTTGGTTTTTTGTGTATAAGGACATATTTTTCTCTAAATTTAGTAACGTTTTTTATTATCCACAATTAGTATATTTTTATCACAGCCATACTCAATGTTAATTACTTTAATTCAAGGGAACTTAATAAATGTATCTCCACAGGTAATAACTAATTTATTAACAGTATTATCCATAACCTTTTTTTATTAACCTTCTGTTTTTATTGAGTTTTTATGAACTTATAAATTTTATAAAATTTGTTAATATTTATGTGAACAACTCCATAATTCTAGTTATACAGTTTACAACAACTTCTTAATACTTATTATAAATAATTTATAATTATAGTTTAGTAGATATCCTTCTTAAAAAATAAAAAACCAAAGATATTTCGTTAAAATTGACATATGGGAAATATCGAAGTAATTAAAACTAAACCGTCCGGTTATATAAACCCTACACATATAATATCTCCAACTAGTAGCTCTAAAAAGGATAACTTCTATGGCTAAAAATTGTCTTAATCTAGCGGATTTAAAAAAACACAGCCCGACTGAATTAGTATCCATGGCTAAGGATTTAGAAATTGAAAATGCGTCTACAATGAGAAAAGGCGATATAATGTTTTCA
>MDSX01041399.1_pt1 | contig 11088 bp, 10 predicted proteins | sample 811141 | NCBI WGS metagenome assembly MDSX01 (sample SAMN05326642, study PRJNA326480) | marine metagenome | isolation source: seawater | place: Atlantic Ocean: South East | collected 2010
GCAGAAGCTGTTGTTGTTAATGTCGGCGGCCAGATGAGTCATGCGGTCATTGTCTCGCGAGAATTAGGAATGCCATGTGCCGTAGCAGTTACCGATGCCACCCAGGTAATCAAGGACGGATCTAGAATCCGTGTGAATGGGGCCACAGGAGAAGTAACACTTCTAAGTAATCCTAAAGAATAAATTAATCAAATCTAATTTGCTCACGAGTTGTGGGTATAGATTTCATTCGGCATAATTGAATCCTCAGCGCGGGGTGGAGCAGTTTGGTAGCTCGTCGGGCTCATAACCCGAAGGTCGCAGGTTCAAATCCTGCCCCCGCCACGTTTGTAACTATTTTTAGATAATTGGCGGTCTGCCGATCCGGAATAATGTCGCAATAGTTTTCCACTTCAAGACTTTTCTCTCTAATGGATTCTCTCTCATGCCTTGATAATTACCTATGAAGATTGACTTTAAAGCTCGTGGTGATTTCAAATTTCTAAGAATTGAAATAAGTAACCAATTTAAAATATAAATAGGGGCCAGGATTACAGGTAAATTACTCTTCGCTATCCATACCCTATTCCGTGCAGTTAGCCGAATTCCTTCTGAATGTCTACTGGGTTTCACATGAGGGTGTTCCACTTTTAATTCGGCGTCATAAAATATTTTCCATCCAGCATCAATGATGCGCCAGCTTAAGTCTGTTTCTTCCATTCCATAAAAGAGATCTCCTGAGTAACCATTTATTTCTTCCCACGCCTTTCTCCTTACTATGCACGCTCCTCCAAGAAAACCGGCTGTTATGCCAGATATATCAGCAGACTTATCACCCAATCTAGGAATATGCCTTCTGCTGGTAATTCCAAATTCATCAAGAATTCGTAATGCAATAACTCCCAATGAATCATCATTTCGGAATCGAGCAGCAGCATTTGCTAATAAATCCGAAGAAATAATTTTTGCGTCATCATCTAAAAACATGATTAATTCATTATTCGCAAAAGCAGCTCCCTTATTACGACCAGCGGGAATTCCAATATTGGTCTTCGTAGAAATATGCTGATTGGCCTTCACTTCTTGTATAGCTTCTAACCCATTCCAGACCAAAATAATCTCTGTCTTACAAGCGATCTGCTGGGAAACCGAACTAATTGCTTCGCTTAATTGTTTAGGCCTATCTCCCATAGAAAGAATAACAACAGAAGCATCCACAGTTTGATCCGAATCCATCAACGTATTCTACTTGAGACACAAATGGAAGATGAAACACCCTAAACTACTAAAGTGAATGATTTGCCTTCAGTAGGGGAACTACGGACCGTTACTCAGCCGGAAAGTGTTGTTAATCGGCCAAATGCTGAACATTGGATGGGAAGGCTTTATTTAAGAAATTTGTCCCCCTATATCACACGAATTATGCTTCGAGCTGGCCTATCTGCGAATTCTGTAACAGCACTGATGATCTTTATTGGGCTCCTAGGGGTATGGAGTTTTGCCTTATCTGGCCCATTAGCGTACATAGGGGTAGCTGGCGTACAGATTTATTTATTGCTTGACTGTGTTGACGGCGAGGTAGCAAGGTTCCGAGGAACACAATCTGCAAAAGGTATTTACCTTGACCGGTGGGGTCACTATGTAGTCGAAACCTCAATGTTTGCAGCTCTTGGTGTACGAGCTTTCAATGGAAATGAAATGATATATATAGTTATCGGACTATTGGCAGCGTTGTTGGCTGCTTTAACCAAAGCCGAAACGGACCTTGTTGACTCTGCTCGATTAAATTCTAATCTTGGAGTTATGCCTCAGTCAGCAACTGTAATGAAAAATAAAACTCTCGCTGCCGGAAGAAGTATCATGCGGTTTTTCCCATTTCATCGCTTAGCTCATGCAGCTGAGGCATCGCTTGCGGCGACGGCAGCGATAACCATTGACTTAGTTCGTGATGATCTAGTGGCATCAAGAGTAACAATATCAGCCATGGCAGTGATTCTGGCTCTGATAATGCCTTTGCATTTAACTAGCATTCTGTTATCAACGAGACTTACTTCACAGAACTGATAACCCGCATCTGATCTTTAATACTGAAGAAGGCCTTAAGAGAAACCCCAACAGCAGCAATTAGGCAGACAGGCGGCCAGAGAATGAATAAAAGACAGGTAAGAATAGTTCGTTCTTCCCATGAGAAAAAATTGTTCTGTTTACGAATCGGTGAAATAAATTTTACTTCGGTTGAGATGATTAAACGATGCATTGCAAAGCAAAAGACAGTTACGAAAAGGATCCATTCATACTGATTATTGGAAAGAGAAATACATCCCAGAAAAACAAAAATCTCTATTGATGTGGTGATGACAGGGCCAATCCATACAGATCTTCTTTGAATCGGAAAGAGCGCAATAAGAGTTCCTACGAAGACGCCAATTATAAATCCCGCATTTGTGTCAAAGCGCAAAATCAAAACAACTAATCCACCTAGTACCAACACCATAAACTCTCCAGGTAGATTCGGTAAGAATGTGGAAACCTTTTTTGCGGTAAATCCGTCATCTCTTAGGAGTCCGGTAGAGGTATTTTCTTTTCCAGCTCCACGGATGATACGACCGAAAGCCTGATAAACCATAGCGAAAGAACTCCAAATTAGAAGAATTTCCAAAGTTACTAAAGGACCACTGATAATCACAACAATTGAAATCATTCCCATTCGATCCCCATATGGGAATGTAATGAAATTCTTGAAGCGTCGACTAAAGGAAATAAACCCTAATGGGCTAAGAATTTCTACATCACTTTTTGAGTCTAGTTTTTCGCGATGGCTTTCGAATGATTGATTGATTTGCGATCTCAAAACGTAAATACCAAAGACAGCGCATCCTAATTTCCAAGAAACAGGATCACTAGAAGCCCCGATCGTCAATCCCCCAACGATAATCAATTCTTTTATCCGGTCAGAAAGCCAATCAAACCAAGAGCCGATTTGAGTAAACTTCCCTGCTAGTCGGGCCAACTGCCCATCTGCGCAATCAGCTCCGAAAGCTAGTTGAAGAAGGACAGCTCCAAAAACATTCATCCAGAAACCGTTGACTGCGAAACATCCAGCAGAAAGAACTGCCAAGAGAAACGATAATCCAGTTATCTGGTTAGGAGTGATAGAACGTGTAGAAGCCCAGAAAGCAAAATGCTGTGACCAAGGGCTGACTGCGATAGTTGTCCAGAGATTATCCCAATCCTTTACAGCTGCTTTCCTAAGTAAAACACGTTCTTTTTTCTGCCCTGCATGGAGATCAATGTGTTTCTGACGGTCTTCCATAGCCCTGAATCTTCTGATTATAAAACCGCGTCCATCTACCACACGAACTTTTAAAGCTCTAGAAAGTTTTCTTAACACGAGAAGAAATCCATCTTCGCTAGTTGATGATAAGTTCTCCTCAACCAAAATTTCTCTAATTAAGTCCATTATCTCTTCGTCTTGGGCTCTAACAACTAACATTCCACCAATCAGAGCGTTACGTTCAGGACTATCCACACTAAGAATCCAGTTTTCATCTACAGCTACATCAGATTGCACATTATCGTCTGCTCGTCCAACTAGGCATCTGGTCCCTTTATCAATTGATGTAAGCATCAATTGCAATGTCCCTGCAGTAGGAACCGCATCAGCAGAGATTACAAGAACTTCCTTCTCCTCTCTATCGAGCAATTGCAGGAGCTTAACTAGCTGCTCCATTAGAGATCCTTGAAGAATACGTAGATCAGTATTTGAAGGAGGGAGAATTCCACGCAGGAACGTTTCAAACTCCGATGTGTTATCTTCATTGGAATGGGAAAATGAAATTACAAGCACAGATAACCTATTTTTTCGACTGCTCAGAGATTATGTCAATATTTGCTGTCTCTTTATTAGCAACAATTTCGTTAAGCAGGGAATGCAATTGGGAAGTAGACGAACCTTCAAAATCTCCAAGAATTTCTTTTCGTGCTTTAATCCTTTCATCTCGAAGAGGATCGGTAGTAAAGGCATTCTGATTTTGATTCCATGATTCATGTGTCTTATCAACTATGTATGATCCCTGCGTAGTTGGGTAGGAAGATCGGATTTCAGACTCACCTTGTTCTTTTGCATCGCAGATGAACATTGGCTTATTTGAGGCTAAAAAATCAGTGGCAACGGAGGATATATCACAAACTACCGCATCCACTTGGTTAAAGATATCGTACAAAGTTAGGTCACTTTCTTTCCCGAGAAACTCATGGTGGATATTACTTCCTTCAATATTTCTATCAATCTTCGGAGAGTTGGTTAACGAAATTTTTCGTTTAATCTTTTCAAGAGTTTCCAATAATTCAGGTTCGCGACTGCCTGTAAGGGGGTGGGGTTTAACAATTATTCTTATGTGCGGCTGATTTCGTGATAACCAGTCAAGCATGGGTAGCGCAATATTCTCAACAGAGGAGTAGTTGCTATCGGAATCATGTCCCTCCCAAGTCGGGGCATATAAAATAGTTTCAATTGGTTTTTCTTTTTCGGAAGGAATAATGAAGTCTGTAACGGGTCTTCCAATTATCCGGAACTGTGATCTTTGGATAAAGATGCCATTATCTTGGTAACGTCGTATAGCTGTTTCACCAGCAACTGCGATTAGGTCATAAGCCCTTGTTACTTTTGAAGCACTTGACCCCTTATCGCTTTCTCCATGGAGAAGCTGTACATGGGTTATCCCCGAAAGACGTAGCGGATGAAAATTATGCATCCCGTTATTCACATAAAGAATTCCCTTTACAGATTTTGGGATTGCTTTTTCAATATCAGCGAAAGCCTTAATCCACACAATAGGGATATCAGGCGCGAGTTCATTTAGTGGGCTAAGGAGTTGAAGTTCTCGAGTAACGATCACAAACTGATGTCCGCTACTTTTAATATAGGGGAGCCATTGCTCTACTTGATAAAGGGAATCAACTGACTCGGCACTGAAATATAGAATGAGCTCAGGAGAGTAATCATCAAGTTTTTTGAAAAGCTTTTCTTTAGAAGCATTAAGTGACTGACTCAAGAATGTTGAAACCAGAGCGATAAGGGAATAAGTCAGAAGTATAAGATTGATGATGATATGAATAGCTAAAGTCCATATAAGAATGGATTTAGTTTCCTTGAGTGATAGGAAAAATATTATGATATGTAAAGGTTCAAGAGTAGATTGAGAAATATTTCGTATTGTTCTTGACGACTCTAAAATGGAAGTGCTCGGATTTACCAGTCTATTGCGAGCATTGCTAGCTTTACTTTCAGGGAAACCTAAGTTAATAGCTTCTATTCGGAATGCCCTTCCCGAAAATGTTGGGACAATAAACATTGTGATCAGGTGTAAAGTAATGCAAGCCAACGCTAATTGAATCAATCTTGAATCATCTGTGAAACTTTTATACAGCACCATGAAGAATCCCAAGGATCTCAAGAGGTATTGGTTAGCCATTTGTTGGGCGAAAAAATATTGCCGGAAACGTATCGAGATCTTTTCTAAGTTCCTTACCCCAAGTTTGGTAGCAGCGAGTGAACAGCTAAAGATTATAAGAATCATCAGGGCTGATAGCCTCAGCAGATCTAGGCACAGAAAAAGTAGGTATGCTATGGCAGAAAATCCGCAACTGGCGAGAAAAATCTCTATTCGATTTCTATAGACCCAATTCACAATCGAACTTGTATAGTTTGCCCACTTATAACATCCGCATCCGGCCCGATAAGGAACCTTGTCACTCTTGCTACTGCATCCGGTTGCATAATCGTTGATTGGTCCTCATCTGGTGCTAGAACTTTACGAAGTTCAGTAGCGGTCCTACCTGGAGCAAGACAATGAACACGAATGCCATAAGGTTTTAATTCCTCCGCCATAGTATTTGAAAAATTAACCATGGCCGCTTTCGAAGCAGCGTAAGCACTCCAGCCTGGGCGAGCCGAAATACCTGCTGTCGAACCGATATTGACAATACTTGGTGCATTGCTTTTCGATAGAAGCGGAATCAAGGATCTAGTCATCAGGTAAGCAGAGAAAACATTAACCCGAAACATCTCTTTCCATATTTCAGGTGTTGTTTCTTGGACCGATGTTGGGGGAATTGCGAAACCCGCACAGTTAATTAGAGCATCTAAATTTGAGTAATTATTACTAATTTCAGTACTTAACTTTTCAACATCGCTTTCTTCAGCGACATCACCAGCAAAAACTGAGATTTCGCAATCAGGATTATGGATAGCGATTTTTTCTTTTACGTCGAAGAGAAGGTCTTCAGAACGGGAGACCAGCATCAAAGCTGAAGCATCGTGAATAACTTCGGCGGCGATAGCCGCACCGATGCCTTTACTTGCCCCTGTGATAAGTATCTTCATGTATTGTTCTCCCCAAATATAAGTGTCTCGGCTATCACAAGATCTTCTGGATACGTAATTTTTATATTCTTTTGACTTCCTTTAACGAATAAAACTTCATTACCCATTCGATGAACAAGAACGCTATCTTCAGTAGCCGCCTCCCCATTTTCAATTGCTCTTTCATGGGCTTTACGAATTACCTCCGTATTGAAAACTTGAGGGAGTTGTACATTATGGAGTTGTGCTCTATCAAGCTCATTTTCCATGGTTGATTCACCTACTGCAACTGTGAATGGGATTTGAATAGTCGGCACCGCACAATCTGCATCTGCAGCTAGGACCCGATCAATCAGTTCGTTATCAATTAGAGGTCTTGCCCCTTCATGGATAAGAACCCTTTCACTAGTTACGTGTTTAAGCCCCTCAACCACGGATTCCTGTCGAGTTGAACCACCTTCCACCACAATACAGTGTGAACTTAGGTGGTAATCCTCTAAAAGCTCTGTGATAGCATAAAGATTATCTTTTGCCGAAGTTATGATCACGCGGCTTAGGCCGGAATGATTGACCAATCTTTCTAGTGAGAAGATCATCACTGGCTTTCCTCCTAACCGAACAAGTTGTTTATCAACTCTTGAACCCATTCGACGGGAAGAGCCAGCGGCTAAAAGTATTGCATCCATAAAACTCCAGTATAAGGAAAACACTTTACCATATTAAAACACTTGCGATTCTCAATCGGATAGGGTTTCCTTGGATTAAACCTAATTCCTGAAACAAGATAAGAGCAGCTAAAGAATATTGTAATCTTTGATAACTTATGGATTCACTAAATTATGTTTTCCATAGCTAATATATAATTAACTACAAACAAGGAAACAGCCGATGGCCACCGCAGTCCTTCTTGCCGCAGGTAGCGGAGAGCGATTTTCAGGGGAGATCTCAAAACAGATGGCCCCCCTAGCAGGGTCAACCGTACTTGAATATTCTTTGAATGCATTTGAGGAAAATCAGGAGATAAAAGAAATAGTTTTGGTGACCAGCGAATCACTCTTACCCGATGTTAAAAAACTAGTTGGTCAGAATTATAAAAAAATAAAGCAAATTATCCAAGGTGGAGTGACCCGCTCAGACTCTAGCGCAGCTGCATTGGATACCATTATTGATGACCCTCTGGAAAAAGTTCTAATTCATGATGCCGCCCGCCCCCTTGTTTCACAAGCCATAATTAATTCTTGTATCAATGCATTAGACCACAATGAAGCAGTCGTTACAGCTTTACCATCAACAGATACAATTCTAGAAATAGAAGAGGGTAATGTAATTTCTATTCCTAAAAGAGAACATCTATGGCATGCCCAAACTCCCCAAGGGTTTCAATTGAGGGCTATTAAGAACGCCTATGAACTGCTTGCCAGGGTTACCGACAATGATGACTTTGTTCCTACAGATGATTGCAGCGTACTATTGCGATTCTCTCCGGAAAGCCGTCTAGTAGTTGTTCATGGCTCACAGACAAATATAAAGATAACTTACCCATTTGATCTAACTCTGGCTGAGACATTTATTCACTCAAATATGCTCTAGATCATCTAGGTAGGAATACGTTGACAGTAACTAGTTGAGGTAGATAAGGGGATTGCGTACCTACCTATTTTCCATTTCCTCATATGCTGATAGAACTTCGCTAACTTCCCCATCCTTCTTTAGGACTCCCTCATCAATCCAGAGAGCTCTTGAACAGGTTTTCCTTATCTCCCCAAGATTATGAGTAACCATCACAATCGTTCCAGCTTCTGCTTGCATTTCTCTAATTCGATTAAAACTTTTTTCTCGAAATTTTTTATCTCCAACAGCTAATGCTTCATCAATAAGCAATATTTCTGGAGTTCTAACGGTAGCAATAGAAAATGCCAAACGAGCTCGCATCCCACTTGAATAAGTTCGCATTGGACGGGCAAGTGCTTCTCCAAGCTCAGTAAATTTTTCTATCTCTTCAAGTTGGCTATTGATTTCGTCCATCTTCAATCCCATTGCCAAAGCACCGATCTCAATATTGCGATGCCCTGAAAGTTCAGGTTTAAGAGCTGCATTCACCCCAAGTAGGGCAGGTTGTGAACGAACGTGGACAGAGCCTAAATTAGGAGGAATTAGGCCGGCAATTACGCTAAGTAGCGTACTTTTTCCTGACCCATTTGCCCCTACTACACCTACAATTTCTCCTTCAAAAATTGAATTCGTGACACCTTTTAATGCATGAACCATTGTAGATTCCCGTCCGCTAAACCTCTGAGCAGCAAGACGTCGAAGGGTTAGGTGCTTATCAGCAAAAACTTCATAGTCGACAACAACATTATCAAGATGCACAGCGATCTTTCTTTCGTTAGATGCCATAGGCAGCTTCTCCTCGCCTGAACCATGAAACCCCTATGGATAATAAGAGAATGACCCAGATCGCAAGAGCAAGTACTTCAGAATACGAAACTTGGCCCCCAAGAATCGCCCATCGGTAGATTTCAAGAATGTCGAACATGGGGTTCGCTATGAATAATTTACGCAATAGATCATTAGTTACATAAGCATCAACTGAGAAAAGGACACCTGACCCATAGAAAAGAAGTCTAAACAAAAAGGGAAGTATATTTTTTACGTCCCCGTACATCGATGTAGCGCGAGCAGCAATAAGGGTAGCCCCTATGCTCAGAATAAACTGGAAGAAAATTAACACAGGAACTAAAAACCAACTCCACTTTGGGCTAGCGCCAGTAACTAAACATGTTACAAACATAACTAGTAGTCCCGGGATGAAAGCAAGAAGTTCAGTAATAACCGAAGTAATAGGAAGTAAAGCTCGGGGGAAACTTATAGATCGAATCAAACCACGATTCTTTATGATGCTTTGAGACCCAGTAGTCACTGCTTTCTGGGTGAAAGAAAAAACAAAAACCCCAATAGCGATAAATGCAACGAAATTTGAAACTCCTCTATCCACTTGAAGAATAACTCCGAAAATTAATGCATAAATTGCAATTGAAAGAATAGGGTTAAGAAGGTGCCAGACATTACCAAGTAGAGTGCCCATTTGCTGACTTCTTAACTCATGGCGTGGAACTTGAGATAAGTACTCTCTTCTTTCCCAAACTTTTTTCGAGTACTCCAAGAGCGAACCGTGGTACCCAGGCTCTATCAAATCATCTATATTAAAATTTTCACTTGAATTATTCATGTCTCAAACACCCAAAAGACCTTATCAGTATGGCTTAGCTACAAAGTGATTAGTTTGTAACTGATTAAACATAGAGCAGAGATTTCGCTTAAGTACGCCTTGTCAATCTTTTCTCAGATACCTTGGAAAGAGAATACAGTTGGTTAGCTAAACAGAGCGGGAAAGTAGACTCGGAGGTACTAGTGCGCTTTATCAAGCCATCTTTTGGTGATCTTCTGGCTGGAGTTTCAGTTGCATTATTAGCGCTTCCGCAAGGTTTGGCGTATGCAGAACTGGCAGGTCTTCCGGTTCAGCACGGTCTATATGCTGCAGCCTTACCTTCACTTCTTGGAGCTCTGTTTGCTTCATCACCTTACTTACAGACGGGACCTGTAGCGTTAACAGCGCTTTTAACATATGGCGCATTGCAAGGAATCGCTGAACCGCAAACAGCCCTATATGTAGAAGTCGCTGCCTTGTTAGCGTTATTAGTAGGGGCGATTCGTCTTTTTTTAGGATGTATTCGAATGGGGAAAATCGCAAAACTCCTTACTGATCCTGTAATCCTTGGTTTCACTTCGGGGGCAGCAATCCTGATTATCTTTTCTCAATTACCTAAATCACTAGGTGTTGACACTTCAAATGAAGGCGTTGTTTCTTCAGGGTGGGAAGCATTGAAATCGGTAAATCAATGGAATTTTTCTGCGATTTTATTTTCGCTAGGAACCATATTCACTATTTTTGGTGGCCGGTTGTTTCACCGGCTATTTCCAGGTGTTTTAATAGCAGTTATAGTTGGAATTCTAGTTAGTAGTATTTTCGGTTATTCCGGCTCTACTGTTGGAGAACTTGATAGCAGATTTATTTCTTTAAAAATTAGCTTCGAGTGGAATTCGCTACCTGATCTGATCCTTCCAGCGCTAGTGATAGCAATTGTTGGCTTTGCAGAGCCTGCAGCAATAGCGCGCACATTTGAAAAGGAAACGAAAACAAAGTGGAATCCTAATAAAGAGCTTGTTAGCCAAGGAGTAGCGAATTTAGCTGCAGCACTATCCAATGCTTTCCCTGTTGGCGGATCATTTGGTCGAAGTGCTTTGAATAAGCTTGCGGGAGCATCATCACAATGGGCGGGTGCAGTTACTGGAGCCTTTGTCTTAGTTGCATTACCGTTTATTTTTTTACTTAAAGATCTACCAACTGCGATCCTCGGAGCAACAGTAATTACTGCAGTTATAAGATTGATCAAAATTAAAGAAATTTGGAGAACTTTTCAAAATTCAAAATCCGATGCGTTTGTAGCTATTGGAACGTTAACCGCAACAATCTTGACTTCTCCTAGAGTTGAAAGGGGAATTCTAATAGGACTTGGATTAGCTTTATTTGAGCTTTCATATAGGAAAAATAGCTTTAGAAGATCAGTAGAAAGTCTTCAGAAATGAATCAAGCAGATCAACCGAGGTTGATCTGCTTGATTGTGGTCGGGACCGGCGTCGATCCGGTGACCTACCGCTTTTCAGGCGGCCGCTCTGCCAACTGA
>MDSX01104983.1_pt1 | contig 11087 bp, 6 predicted proteins | sample 811141 | NCBI WGS metagenome assembly MDSX01 (sample SAMN05326642, study PRJNA326480) | marine metagenome | isolation source: seawater | place: Atlantic Ocean: South East | collected 2010
ATATTGAACGTTCTTGAACCTACCGCTCCTAACTTTGTTGTTACTCTGTATAGCTACACCTGATCTGCTGTTTTGTGAGCTTTTTCTTAAAAGATAACCCAATCCAGATATACCAGTTTCAATACCTCTGGCCCAACTTCTGCCTGTGGCCCAAGGCATAGGCGTGACTGAGAAGATATCTTTCGCAGTAGGCATACTTATGTCATACTTTCGACCCACTCCATATGTTGTCTGCTCTACATCTTTTGTTATTTTTACATCCTCTAATATATCAAGTATCGACTGCACTGGACTATCTCCATCGTCAAAGCCAATAAATGCGTACAAGTTTGTTACCCCATTCAATGTGCCACTTATATTCACGCCGTCTGGACCTTGAAGCAATTCTTGCGTGACAGGATGCGACATGAATTCGTTGATCATGTCTTTCTTCACATCTTTGAACTTGTCATCGATGCTTTTCCTAAACTTTTTCTTTACTAGTTTAGGGACTTGCGCTCTTATTGCAGCCTGAACGTCTAGTGGTAGTTTAGCCATTAGATTTCGTCCAATGGGACTAGGTAGAATATAAAAAACTGGTTGTCAGTAAACCCATACGGGCTAGCTTGACTGGCGATACTAAACTTGTTCTCATCAAAAGTTATATTTTTTGCTTCTCTAATATAAGCGTAAGCAGTTTCATCTACGATTATCTTGATAGAACCCTTAGGTAGGAAAACCTTGTCTTGAGCCTCCGTGATCTCTTCTTGGTCTGAATCAACATAATAGATCCTAGCTTTGAAGGTTTGGGATACGACCGTCTCCTGCTCCACCCTCTTGCCTCGGTTGGTTCGACCGTAGATTGGATTATACTTTGTGTTTGTAGACACAATAACTTCCTGCTTACTGACCTTGAAAACAACTATATCTCTTGCAAAAGTTGTATGCAAAGTACTGAACTTGGACCTGATGGATGTGATAGTATCACTAGATAAAAACCCTGACATGTTGATAATTACACTTTTTTTCGTATAATTATATAGGTTTAAGGATGAATGCTAAAAAAAATTTAAATAGAAGGTCTAATGAAGAGGTGGGATCTCTCTTTAAAATGATGCTTATGATGGTTGAGGACATGAAACAAGACCATGATTTTCATTATGAGAAGTTGTATAAAGAGCTGCCAGAAGATTACCATTCTATAGTTAGGGCCGCAGATCATTTCACACCCGAAAAAGTAGCTTGGATTCGGAAAAGGATCTTAGATTACGGGAATGAAAGCCTTAGAAACATGCAAAATGAAATAGAAAATTACAGCGTTCAATTTATATTTAAATAGGGAATAAGCTATGGAATTTAAAACATTGTACCAATTTACCATCGACGAAGAGAAGATGGTGGACAAAGAGAGTAAGCGCACCAATAAAAAAACTGGTGAGGTGACTATTACCAAAAAAAAGGTAAACCAAAAAGTACCAATTGAGATTAAAATTAAGCGTCCGTCTCGACGCCAACTAGAAGACGCAGAGCTTCAGTACTCTATCGAGATCAGCAAGTGTGTTAAACAAGGCATACTTACCAAGGCTATGTTAGCCAAGAAGTATGCTGATACTGGGGGAACCTTTTCAGAAGATGGGTTCAAAGAGTACGGGAAACTTTACACAAGAATTTTAGAGCTTCAGAATGAATATATGAAGCTTGACACTGTAGACAAACCAGATGCTAAACAAAAGAAACGTTTAGAGCAACTGAAATCAGAGATCGCCGAAGTCAAAAGGGAACTCGTCAACGTTGAGTCTGGACTACAATCACTCTTCGACCATACAGCTGACGTAAGGGCGCAGAACAAATTACTTTTATGGTATGCAGTAAACCTGACATATATTCATAAAGAAGAAGATGAAGAACCTATTCCCTATTTTCTTGGGGACGACTTTGAAGAAAAGACTGAGGATTACTACTCGAAAGAAGAAGAGTCCTCAGATTTTTATCAGAAAGTAATCAAGAAAGTTTCTACGGTACTCGCTTTCTGGTTTTATAATCAAGCCTCATCCCCGTCCGAATTTGAGGAGTTGATTAAAAAGGTAGAATCTGGTGAACTATAGCGACGAGTTCTACATTTCTTTAATAGGAGAAGTGTTTGACGGATACAGCACTGACTTTTTCGAAGGTCAGGAAGTGTTCGTCAAACACTTGAATATTAGGGACCAGAGGTATATTCATAATTACTACGAGAAGTATAAAAAAATAGCCTTGTTAAAAGGTATAGATTCTGAGAGCGCTATGTTAGAGCGCCTCAAAAAAGATGGGATGTGGGATGCGGAAGACGACCTAAAGATCTCCTCCTTGGAAAGCGAGATCTCTAACTTGAAGAAGACTAGAGATGCTATATTTTTACCCTCCCAGAAAGAAGTTTTTACAAAAAACATAGAGGACAAGTCGAAAGAGTTCTATAGTTTAAAGTCTAAAAGAGCAGAAGTTGTCGGTGTTACAGCGGAATCTTACGCCACCTCAAGATGTGGGGATGAAATGTTAAGATTCTCTTTGTTTAAAGATAGTAGTTTTGAAGACTATCTGTTCTCTGAGGAGGAATTTGCTGAGTTGGAGGTCCATCAAGTTATAAACCTAGGCAATGTCGTTAATGGTAGCGCAAAAAGGCTTGGGGAGGAAAATATAAAATGGGCTGTTCTTAGACCATTTTTTAGTATGTATCTTAGCAATTGCGAAAATATTAATGACTTTTATGGTCAAGCTGTCGTAACTCTTTCTGTTTACCAGCTAAAAGTTGCTATGTATGGGAAAGTGTTCCACAGTATATTCCAATACACAGATGACATTCCAGACAATATAAAGGAAGACCCTGACAAACTTATGGCTTTCTCAGAAAACCAAAGGAACAAAGACTCAGGAAAGGTAAGTTCTGGTATAAGAGACGATGCTGACGCTTCTGCTGTCTTTGGGGCAACAAAAGAAGATATGCAACAGATAGCTTCTGATGGTAAGACCGTTTCCCTTTCTGAAGAAATGGAAAAGGCTGGTGGCAAGCTGAATATGGAACAAATGATGAGATTAGCAGGTCATGATGTCTGATCTTTGTGTATATACTATATACAAAGGTAAAGGATTATGCCACTTCAATTACAAGTAAGACAAACAGGATTAGAGAAAAGCATTTCAGAAGGCATGAAAAAGGCCGGAAGGAATCTTAAGCTCAACTTAGGGAACACCCGAAACATTGATGCCTTGTCTCAACCATTAGGTAGGTTGACTGGAAAGGCTGATGAATTTACCAAATCTATGGAAGCTGCTAACGCTCGTGTGTTAGCTTTTGGTGCTTCTGTAGGTGTTATCGCTGCCGTTACTAAAGGTATGCAAGAGTTGGTCAGGACAACCATTGAGGTTGAAAAGAGTATGGCTAACATCAACTCTATTTTGCGGCAAACTGATGCTCAGATGAGTACTTTCAAAGATACTCTATTCGATGTAGCTAGGAACACAGAGCAAACATTTTCGGCTGTCGCCGAAGCTGCTTTGGAACTGTCTCGTCAAGGTCTAAAAGCTGAAGAGGTCACTAAACGACTAAATGATGCTTTGGTTTTATCTCGTTTGTCTGGACTAAGTGCTGCTGACTCTGTTTCAGGTCTTACAGCGGCAATAAACTCTTTTTCTAAGTCTGGTATAACTAGTGCAGAGGTTCTCAATAAGATATCTGCTGCCGCCGCTAGCGCAGCTGTTTCAGACAGAGATTTGATTGAAGGTTTAAAACGTTCTGGTGCGGTGGCTGTTTCTACCGGGGTGGGGTTTGACAAATTGCTAGGTATAATAGGGGCTTTGCAAGAAAAGACAGCTCGTGGTGGAGCTGTGATAGGTAACTCTCTTAAAACTATATTCACAAGAATCCAAGATGTAGACAAGCTAAAAAGCCTACAGAACCTAGGGGTTCAGGTAACAGACTTGCAAGGCAACGTTTTGTCTGCTGATAAAGTTATTGAGAATTTAGCCCCAACGTTTGCTAAACTAGACCAAGTGTCCAAGGTTAATTTAGCGGATAACCTAGTTGGTAAATTCCAAATTGCACCATTCTTATCCTTGCTTGAGCAATACAATGAAGAGGTAATAAGGAGCAATGAGATAGCTAAAACATCGTTCGGCGCTACTAATGAAGCTTACGAAAGAAACATAGCTTTGAATGATACTTTGTCAGCAGCCTTGAACTCTGCTGTTATAAATATGAAAGAGTTAGGTAATACTCTTGGGGAGATAGGTGTAACAGATAACCTAAAAAAAGTCCTTGGATTCTTCAATAGCATAACTGAAAGTTTGCAAGGCACTTTGGATGGGGAAGGGGCTGGAAGTACTTTCGCCAAAGGTTTGGTCAAAGGCATTGGTGCTATACTAAGTGGACCGGGATTAGTTTTACTAGGAGCTGTTGTTACCAAATTAGCGTTTGGTTTCGTCAAGTTCGGAACATCATCTCTTAAAACATTTTTTGGTTTAAATCAGGCCGCAAAAGAACAAGCTAACTTACAAGGCCAGATTACAGCAGCTTTGTTGAACGATTCTAGTATTAGAGAGGCTATTCTACGCATAGAAGGCCAGAGCATTAGCAAAGGGGATAAACGTAAGCAACAAACTGAAGCTATCACTACAGCAATGAATGCTCAGCTTCAAGTGATGCAGCAGATGCAAGCAATATCCAAGGCTATAACTCCGGGTGTAGCAGTGGATACCAAAGCTGCACGTTCGAAGAGCGCAGCAGGAGGGTTTTTGCCCATAGGCGCAGAAAGTTCTGATATAGCTCGTGGTGTAGGTGGCGCACCTTCTTCAGCTAAACCTGTTGTTATACCTAACTTTGCTTTTGGTGGGGGCAAGAGAGGGACTATGGTTGCTAACAGTAGCGAATACATTGTACCTAATTATGCTAATGGTGGGGATGCTATATTTAATCAGAATATGGCTTCTTCAATGGGCCTTCCTGCTAATGCTAAAAAGGTGAGAGCTGCTAGTGGGTATATCCCAAACTTTGCCCAAGGCGACCCTATAAATTCTATGGGCAGGTATGTTATGCTCCACGGTGAGCATGGGAAGACTGACTCCAAGAAAATGGCATACTACCACCCGAAGACTGGGAAGTATAATGTAACTGACAAAGAAGGAGCTTTGGCCATTCGTGTTCCTGTTCATGGCCTCACTGATGCCAACAAGGGCAACACAGTTAACGAATACATAAAAGAGTATGAGGATTTCGCAATAGACCAAGGCTTTAAGAAGTCTAGAGAGCTAACAAAACACCTACCTACTAAACAGGTAGAAAGCGCTATCAAGGCAAAAGTTAATAGCGGAGCTGTAGCAGGTTTTGCTGGCAGCATATATGAGCTAGCTTTAGCTTCTATGTTAACAGACGAAGAGTTTAAAAACTACGCAGATCAGACCGAGACTTCTAATTTTGATTTAAACTTACAGGGTCAGGAAAAATTGCTAAAGCTGTATGGTATTGGAACTAAACCTTTGTATGGGGAAGTTAAAGGAAGAAACAATCCTGAGAATGTAGCATCTGCTGCCGCCAAGATACACAGAGTTATGGGTATGGAGGGGCAGAAGAAACAAGCTCCTCAGACAGGCAAGTTGATAGGTAAGAAATTATCCAAAAAAGACACTGAAAGGTTTGGCATAGTTTCCAAATCAAAGATTCACACAATAACTGCAGACGACATAGAAAAAATAAATGCCAAAACACCAGAAGGAAAAAGACCTTCCTTTGCTAAAGATACTGGCGTGTTTAACGGCTTCGTCAAGCGGAGTGCTTCCGGTTACATTCCAAATTTCGCAGACCCTCTCCAAGATGCTATCGGAAGAGAGCAAGCTGCCGGGTTGCCTGTTAGCCAGATTAGAATAAACCAGAGCGGCAAACTTAGAAACTCGCAAAACCCAATGGGTCTTGCTGTCACCAACACTAGAGATGAGCCTACTGGTGCTATACCTAACTTTGCAAAGGGTGATTTGGAGATGTCAGATTTCGGGACTAAATCCGAACCTGTAGAAGCCAGCCTTAAAGGTTTAAATGCTGAAATAAAATCTCTTAACAAAGCTCTTAAGAAAGGCACGATGACTAGGGGAGAAGCTGAGAAAAGTTTAAAATCTTTTACAGCCCAGATTAAGACAAACAATTCTGTAAGGAAGAAAGTTAACAGCAAAGCTCTTGATTCATTAAAAATAGAGGACGAGACTCAGAAGGGCCAAAGAGATAAATTAGGAATGATATTCGGTCTACAAGCGGGATTGACAGCTCTTACAGCCATAACCGGGGATTCTGAAAGCAAATTCGCTCAGTTAACTAACGCAGTGTCTAGTGCCGCCTCCACAGCCACAAGTTTTGCTTTTGCTGGCTCAGCATTGAAAGACATGGGAGAAGGTTTAGAGGAGGCTGGTGGGGCTATAACCGGGAAACTAGGTGGTCTTATGGGTAAACTAGGTTCGCTTGGTACGGTTGTGGGTGTAGCTGTTGGTGGTTTTGAATTGGTCAAAAATGTAGTGGCAGAATTGGATGGCACCAATGATGCGATCAGACATGAGACTGAAAAAACTGCTAGTGCTATGATTAGGTTGGAAAAAGCTTCGGATGATTTAGCTTTTGCTTTTGGTTTGGTGGGAAAGGGCGCTAAGGTAGAAGGAGATATAGAGGCAAAACGAATTGTTGGGCTTAGAGGTCCAGCTGACAAAGCTACGGACAAGGAGGCAATGTTCGATTTTCTCTTATCTCCCGGAAGAAAGATTGAAAATAAAAGCGAACAACAAATAGCAGAACAGGAGAAGATATTAGCCGACCCGGTTGTACAAAAATTATTAGACTTTAATTTTCGCCCGTTCAGTTTAACCGGGGGAGATAGTGTCGATGAGCCCTCAATGAAGGAAGTAGCCGAGGCAATTAACAAAGCAGTTACTAGTGTTAGGGGGGCGGGAAGTGAGCCTTTTCAAATTAGAGACGGGCAAGCCTTCGAGCTTAAGGACAGAACTTTTGCTGGGGAGGAAGGTTCTCAAGCCCAGTTAAAAACTGAGTTTGCAAAGCTCGCATCTGGGTTCAAATCTTTGGGCAAAAGCTCTGCTGAGATTGATAAGATACTAGATGGTTATAAGAGCGAGCTTGATGCTAGTGAGTTAGACCTATTTAGATTAGCTTTCCAGAACTTTGCCAAGGTGGTTAGAGTAGGGGCTAAAAACTTCCAAAATGCCCTAGACAAACTCAGTCTTGATGAGTTAGAAGCTTTAGCGAATCCAAATCTTGGAAACCTTAATACGGGGATACCCACTACACTTAAACTAAAAGGTATAGCTCCAAATCTTGGGAAGGATCAGAGAAATAATCTAATTCAAGAAACTTTTGACGAGAGAAGAAAGAAAAACGCATCCCAGATAAAAACTATCAATGACGATATAGCTAAAGCTGAAATAGCCCATGCTATTAAAATGAAAACAATTCAGTTGGAGGAAAAGAATGATGCTGAAAATTCCCTAGAAAGGCAAAAAGCTTTGAATAATTTGGGAGAGATAGCCATTTTGAGAAAGGAGAAGGAGATAGCTCTTGGTCGAAAAGACATCGATCTTGAAAAACAAATGCTTAAGCTGATTGGTGAGGAAGGTTTAAAAATTAAAGGTATAGCTCTTAGTAAAGATGGGGTAGCTAAACTTACTAAAGATATACTAACTGGGGATACAAAGACAATTGATTCGCTAAGCGAAATATTGAAACTCCAAGGTTTCCAAGGTGATTTAGGGAAAGTGCAGTTAAAGAACTTGCAAGGAACTATAGAGCGTTTAAAAGAAGTTTTCGGCTTAGAGAGGAAGATATTGGATCAGAGGTTTGATAACCGAATCGGTATTGGTCAAGCTGTTTTTGCAAAAACCCTCATTAGTAAATCTGAAGACGAAGTTATCAAGAATCGGGGTTTCGACAGATCGAAAGCCGCAGGAAAAATAATTTCTGATTTGCAAACTCAAAACACTAGAATAGGTCAGAGTTTGCAGTTCGGAGGTTTTAGCTCCGTTGGAATGGCTGATGCAAGAAGCCAAGTTAATTCCAATAATTTAGCCATAGAAGAACAAAATAGACTTAAACTAATATCAGATCAAACGGTGGCTATGGAAAAATTAACAGAATCCATAAGCACAGCCAAGCCAGATCAAATAGATAGTTTAACGATTGATAAAAGGTTGCTATCAAAAAAGCAAGCAGAGGCAAGAAGATTAGCTGACGTAAAAGTTGAGAACGCTAGAGAAAAAGCTGACATGCCTGACCCTGTGCTCTCAAAACTGAACAGGTCTGTGAGACAAAGAGTTTCTGACAAGTTCGGGGACGCTTTAGTCACAAGCTCTCAACTAAAAGACAATCTGGTAGATTCATCGTTTCAGTTCATGATGAACATGGACCAAGCGTTTAGGAATGCAATTGGTGGCGCAGACGACCTAGGTGAAGCCTTACTTGGTATCGGAAAACAATTTTTAAGTGATATCACAGGGGCTTATAGCAAAAAGTTCTTGACTGATTCTTTTGCTGGCGTTTTTGGCAAGGGTCTTAAAGATGAAGTCCCAGTCAAAACTGCTGCAGCAGGTGGTTTTATTTCTGGAGGTTCTGGTAACAAAGATGATGTCCCCGCTATGCTAATGGGTGGGGAGTTTGTTATGAGAAAAAGTGCTGTTCAAAAGTATGGTTCAGGATTCTTCAACGCTTTAAATAGTGGAGGTGTTCAAGGTTATGCTTCTGGTGGACCTGTAAGGCAGAGGAGGGATGCTGAAGGTATGTTTAGAACCCCATCGTCATCTTCTGGTTATATAAGTGGAGCTGCCGACCTTATGTCTTTTGCCACCCAATCTCCTAACAGGATGGGCGGAGATAGCTTCATAAAAGGAGGTGCTACAGCAGCTTTCCTAGATCCTGAGAGCGCTAGATTAAGCATGTTTGGCCGTAGGAATAGCCAACAGTTCGAACAGATCCAAGGGGCTAAAAGACAAGCCTTCGATCTGGCTATTGCAGAGATGGCGCAGGAGGATGAGGCGAGGAGGGCCGCTAAAGAATCTAAGAAGCAGTTCTTAAAAGATATGCTTTCTGCTGGAATAAGTGCTGGAGCTGGTTACTTAGGGGCGCAGTTTGCGAAAACTAAAGGACTAGGGAAAATCGCAGAAGGCTTAACCGGGTTTGGAGCTAACATACTTGGGACTGCAGTTACTGATGGTGGGTCTAGTGGTTTTGGAAATTTCGGAGCTGGTTATTTTGGGAAAGGCTTAGGTCAACTATATTCTGCTGGGCCTGATGATATTGACACTTCTGAGATTCCAAAATTAACCTTGGAAGGCACCATACAAAAAGGTTATCAATCTTCTTTTGAAAAGAAAGGGACTTTCTTAAATAACCTTCCCGGAAACCCAGTAGACAGTGCAGGTGACATTCTCGGACCATTCGATAGGAATGAAAATTATATCGAAGCTTGGGCTGACTTAAGCCAGACAGAGATTGAGAGGAGGAGGGGTTACGCTACAGGTGGAATGATATCAAGCTCCACGGGAGTGGACACTGTACCGACTATGCTATCAGGAGGAGAGTTTATTATGAACGCTGCTGCTACCAAGAGGCTGGGCGCTGGAAATTTACAAGCTCTTAACTCAGGGTCTGGTGGAGGTGGAGATAATTCCCAATTAGTAGGAAAGCTAGATGAGCTGATCAGTGCTACTGAAGATGCTACTGGAGGAGAAATTAATATCACTATAAATAGCGAAGGTAAAGAAAACGTCAAGACCTCTGAGGGTGCTTCTGAAGACCAGAAGAGGCTGTCAGAAAGAATCAAAACAGTAGTTAAGCAAGTAATCACAGATGAAAAAAGATTGGGAGGCCAACTTAGGAAGTAATGTTTGGAGCAAGATACAATGACGAAGTAAGGGTTTTTATCTCTGGACAAGAACTGTCCGGGATTGAAAACTTCGATACGTCCTACTCAAGTGCTAAAGGGTTGGTCACCCCACTTGGGACTAGCAAAGGCATGACCACCACTGCTGGGCCTACTCAACAAGAGGTCTCATTCTCTAGATATTTGATTTATAATGATCCCATCCTAAGCTACACAGGGGATGTTAATATGTCTGGCAGTATGCATTACAATGGCAGTGCATATGGTTTTGAGAGTGGTTACCTTTCCAATTACTCAGTAAATTGCGCTGTTGGTTCTGTGCCAAAAGTGAATGCTCAATTTTTTGTTGTTGATGAACTTAGGAGTGGGGAAAGCGCATCAGGTGTAGTTGCTCACCCAACTATAGACATACCAAGTCAAGGTAGCATCTCTATAACATGTGACAATGTGACAACAAACCGTGTCATAGGTTTTGATTACTCATTAGCTTGCAAAAGAAAAGGAAACTACACCATAGGTCAAGAATCAGCAGTTAGTGTCGATTTTATTCCACCTATACAATACTCAGCTAGTGTTCAAATAGAAGTAGATGATGCTTTCTTGGAGAGTGGATTTAATTTCTTGAACTCTAGGGAGGATAAGACAGTGAGCTTTGACATAGACGGAAGAACTGGGGCTAACATCCAAGCTCTCACGATCCCAAACGCTTCCCTTGTTTCAGAAAACCTAAGTATGTCTGCTGATGGATCTTTACGTTTAAACCTTAGTTATGTCGGTCATGAGTGATTTATTTTATAATAGAGATGAGAATATATCGGGGGTAGCCTTGCAGTCTGCTTTGTCAGCAATTGGTACTCCTAGTTACGGCTCTTCAGTTTCTTTCAACTCTAAACTATTCCAATACGATACTAAAGACTCTTACACGAACACACTCCCTAACTCGTTGAATAACTTAGAGGCCACTTTCAACCTGAGGTATGAGACAAATGAAACCAATGCTCAGAAAGCCGCCGTCTTTTTTGAGGACAAACATGGTGATCAGATGTTCCCAATATCATTCAATGACACAACTTACAATACAGTCAGTGGGATATGTGACAGTTACTCTATCAACCATGTCAATAATCAGCATTATGAACTGGATGCGTCTATAGTTGTAGACCAGTCCCCAAACCTTTTGAATTGGTCGGGGATGAATTTTATTAATTATAC
>MDSX01015817.1_pt1 | contig 11084 bp, 13 predicted proteins | sample 811141 | NCBI WGS metagenome assembly MDSX01 (sample SAMN05326642, study PRJNA326480) | marine metagenome | isolation source: seawater | place: Atlantic Ocean: South East | collected 2010
AAAAAATAGAATAGAAATTCAAATTAGAACATTTGATATGCATGAATTTGCGGAACGTGGAATAGCTTCTCACTGGAAATATAAATCTTCTGAAAAATTTTCAGACTTATCTTGGAAAGAGTATGATTGGTTAAGAGATCTAGTTGAAATTATTGAAACAGGAAACAGCCCTGAACATTATTACGAATTTACTAAACTTCAAATGTTTCAAGAAAATGTTTTCTGTTTTACACCGAATGGAGCAGTAATAAAATTACCTTTGAATGCAACACCAATAGACTTTGCGTATGCTGTACATACTAAAATTGGTAATAGTGCAATTGGATGCTTAATAAATGGCACGGAAAAGACCCTTCAAAATATTTTAAAAAATGGTGATATGGTAAAAATTGAAACATCTAAAAATGCCTCTCCTTCTCTACATTGGCTAAGTTCTGCAAAAACAGGTAAAGCTAGAGCTGCTATAAGAAGATATTGGCAAGATAAATCTTTGAAAAATACTAATATTGAAAAAAATTATTCAAGCACTATTGAAGTTGATTTACCACACAAACCAGGTGCTTTAGGTAATATATGTCATTTAATAGGATTAAATAAAGGTAATATAATTAATGTAGAGCTTGTTGAAAGAAACAAGAATTATTATAAGTTTGCTTTAGATTTACAAATTAAGGATTTAAAAAATTTTACAAACTTGATAAGTCAAATAAAGCAAAGTAATTTGAATTTTAAGATAATAAGACATAAAAAGAAAAAAAATGCTTTCATTAAAAGAATCTTTGAAAATTTTAAGAGAAACTAAGGCTTTATTAGAAGGTCATTTTATACTTTCATCTGGGCTTCATAGCCCTAAATATGTTCAATGTGCTCAATTAATGAGCAAGCCTCATAAAGCTAATAAAATATGTGAATCACTTGCAGAAAAAATAAAAAAAGAAATTCCAAATTTTGATCTAATTTTATCTCCAGCTATGGGGGGAATTGTAATTGGATATGAAATAGGTAGACTTTTAAAAAAAGAAACTATTTTTTCAGAAAGAGTTAATGATGAATTTCAATTACGTAGAGATTTTAAAATCAAAAAAAACTCCAGAGTCCTAATAATAGAAGATGTAATAACTACAGGTAAATCTAGTCTTGAATGTTCAAAATTGGTAACCTCCAATAAAGGAATTATTATAGGATACGCTTGTTTAATTAATAGATCTGATGGTAAATCTCAAATAAAAGATAAGATTATTTCACAAGTTGAATTAAATATTCCTACATTTTCCAAAGAGAATTTACCCAAAGAACTCTCTTCTATTGATCCAGTAAAACCTGGTAGTAGAAACCTGTAATGAAAAAAATTAGACTTGGCGTAAACATCGATCATGTTGCAACTGTTAGAAACGCAAGAGGTGAATTATATCCAAGTCCATTAAGAGCGGCTTTATTAGCTCAAAAAAATGGAGCAGACTCTGTAACAATACATTTACGTGAAGATAGGAGACATATTAATGAATTAGATCTTAAACAAATAAAACAAAAATTAAAAATCCCTTTAAATCTGGAAATAGCAGCTACTAAAGAAATGCAAAACATAGCCTTGAGAAACAAACCTCCCTTTATTTGCATTGTACCAGAAAAAAGAAAAGAAGTTACAACTGAAGGTGGTTTGAATTTAAATTATAATAAAAAATTTCTTAAGAAAATTATTTTAAAACTTAAAAAAAATAAATCTAGGGTAAGTTTATTTATTGAACCTAGCTTAAAGGAAGTTTATGAGTCTAGTAAACTAAATGTAGACTGTGTTGAAATTCACACAGGTAAATTATGTAATTTAATTAATAAAAATAAAAATTACATAAAAGAACTAAATAAGATAAGAAAAGCTGTTAAACTAGGAAATAAATTAGGTTTAGAAGTCCACGCAGGACATGGTTTAACATTTAAATCTGCAAAAATATTATCAAAATTAAATGGGATACATGAGTTTAACATTGGACACTTTCTAATAGGTGAAGCCATATTTGTTGGTTTATCAAACTCAATTAAAACTTTTAAAAAGATTTTGCAATTATGAAAATTTATGGAATAGGGACTGATATTGTAAGTGTCGATAGAATTAAAATACTACAGAAAAATAAAACTTTTTTAGAAAGAATATTCTCCAAAGAAGAAGTATCAAAATGTAGCAGGTTAATTAATTCTAAGAATTGTTATGCAAAAAGGTTTGCAGCTAAGGAAGCTTTTGTAAAAGCATTAGGCACTGGTATATCTAACGGTATTAATTTTAATGAAATTATTGTAATGAATGAAAAAAATGGCAAACCTTTTATAAAAATAATTGGTAAAACATTGAAAATTATTAAAAATAAATTTAAAAAAAAAATAGCAATTGCTTTATCTCTTTCAGATGAAAAAAAATATGCAGTTGCCTTTGTTACAATCTCAATATGATCAAAAAAAAAGTGTTCAAAATAATTTATGAAAATACAAAGACCCTACTAGTAGCTTTAATAATAGCTATTTTAATAAGATCTCTATTATTTCAACCATTTTACATTCCATCATCCTCAATGGAACCAACTTTATTAATTGGTGACCGTATTTTTGTGTCAAAATACTCATATGGATATAGCAAACATTCGTTTCCTTTTAGTCCAAATATTTTTAATGGACGAATTATCTCAAAAGAACCTCAAAGAGGTGATTTAGTGGTTTTCAAGACTCCAGCTGATAATAGAACAGATTATATAAAAAGATTAATAGGCCTTCCAGGAGATACCATACAATTTATAAATGGAAATTTATTAATTAATGAAAAATTAATTAATAGAAAAAAAACAAAAATAAAAAACATGATTAGATGTGGAAATTTTAATTTAGATATAAATACTTTTATCGAAACACTCCCAAATGGTGTTGAGCATTTAGTTGTATATAAAAAAAAAGGTTCACTACAAAATACAAAAAAATTTATCGTTCCAATGAATCATTATTTTTTATTAGGTGATAACAGAGATTGCTCAAAAGATAGCAGATATCTTGATAGCGTTGGATATGTAAACAATAACAACCTTGTAGGAAAAGCGAGACTTATTTTTTTTTCAAATGATACAATAAAAAGCAGTTTAATAAAATTTTGGGATATACATAAATCTTTTAGATTGGATAGATTGTTCAAAAAATTATAATGCAAAATAAAATAAAAGATCTACAAAAAATTATAAACTATATTTTTAAAGATAAATCTCTTTTAGTAAAATCTCTAACACATAAAAGTTTTGATAATATAAACAATAATGAAAAATTAGAATTCTTAGGCGATAGAGTATTAGGGTTAGTTATTTCATACAAGTTGCTTGAAAAATTTCCACAAGAAAAAGAAGGAATTATTGATAAAAAATTAGCTAATTTAGTTAATAAAAAAACCTGTTTATCAATTGGAAAAAAAATAAATTTAAAAAAATTTTTAATTTTAGGAACATCTCATAAAAACTTAGATAGGTCTGAAGATAAAATAATTAGTGATTGCCTTGAAGCAATAATAGGTGCTATTTATATTGATGGTGGTTTAAAGCCTTCACAAAAATTCATTTTAAGTTTTTGGTCATCTTATTTAGATAAATCAATTATTACATTAGTTGATTCCAAGACACAACTTCAGGAATATAGTCTAAAAAAATTCAAAGAATTACCTAATTACGTTTTTTATAAAAAAATTGGACCTCAGCATAAACCTTTGTTTAGAACTGAAGTACAAATAAGAAACTCAAAAAAAATTTCCGGGACAGGTTCCTCAAAAAAAAAAGCACAACAAAATGCTGCTACTAAATTATTAAGTACATTACATAAATGAATTGGGAAGATAATTGCTATTTGTTGTCAAAACGTAAATTTAGGGAGAATGCTAATATTATAAATATTTTTACTGAAAAAAAAGGAAGAGTAAATGGTATTGTTTATGGAGGCAATTCAAGAAAAATAAGAAATTATCTACAAATTTCCAATAAACTATTTGTATCTTACTCTTCAAAAGGTGATCGCATAGGTTATTTTAAGACTGAATTAATAAAACCAATATCTCCATTTTATTTTAATGATAAAGAAAGAACTTCAGCTTTAATTTCAATTTGTTCTCTACTTAATGCTTTATTGCCTGAAGGACAACCTAATAAAAAAATTTATGAATCTTATGAAAATTTAATCAATTCATTAAATTTTGATTACTGGATAATTCTGTATATTTTTTTTGAGATGAATCTAATTAAAGATTTAGGTTATGATACTAATTTAAAACAATTTGGTTATAATATAAATGATTTAGAAACAAAAAATATAAAGATAGACAATTATAATTTTGAAGTTCCTGGTTTTTTAATTTCTAACAAAGTTCCTAAAATTCATAATAAGGATTTAATAAGAAAATCGCTTTATTTTACGAGGAATATTATACTAAATAGATTTTTTATTCCTAATAATCTAGTTTTTCCTAAATCTAGAATTATTTTAGAAAATTATTTCAATTGATTATTTTTTATTTTTTTTGCTATTTCTAAAGCGAAGTAAGAAACAATTGCGGTAGCTCCAGCTCTTTTAAAAGCTATTAGACTTTCAATTATGGAGTCATTATTGATTAATTTATTTTTTATTCCCAGTTTTATTAAACTATATTCACCTGATACTTGATATGCGAATACAGGGATTTTAAAACTATCTTTTATTAATTTTATAATATCTAGATATGGCGTACCTGGTTTTACCATGACTAAATCAGCACCTTCTTTAATATCTAAGGCAATTTCTCTCATGGACTCCGAACTATTTCTAAAATCCATTTGGTAGTTTTTTTTATCACTCTTAAGAGAATTTTTTGATCCTACGGCATCTCTAAAAGGTCCATAATAATTAGATGCATATTTTGCGGCATAAGAGAGAATCTGAACCATTTGATGACCATCTCTATCTAACGCTTTTCTTATTTTGCCTATTCTTCCATCCATCATGTCTGATGGTGCAATCACATTACAACCCATCTCTGCTTGTAATAATGATTGTTTGACTAAAACATCAACTGTTTCATCATTTAAAACATAGCCAGATTTTAATAAACCATCATGTCCATGAGTTGTATATGGATCTAAAGCTACATCGCACATTATACCGATATCATTTTTAAATCTTTTTTTAGTAAACCGGATCGCCTGACAAACTAAATTATCTTCATTTAAAGCTTCTTCACCTAAGTCATTTTTATTTTTTAATGGGGTTGATGGAAAAAAGGCAATCATTGGGATGTTACTTTTAATAGCATCGCTCACAACTTTGCCAAGTTGATCAATAGAATATCTAAATATTCCTGGCATAGTTTTGATGGATTGCTTTTTATTTTTTCCAGCAATAAGAAATATCGGTAAAATAAAGTCACTAGATGAAAGGCTATTTTCTTCAACTAATCGTCTGGACCAGGCGTATTTCCTGCTTCTTCGAAGTCTTAAATTGGGAAATTTTCCTGTTATCATTGTTTTATTTAATTTTTATAATGCGACAAATGTATTATACAAATATATAATACAAAAGGTTAGATAACAACAGATCATGAGTGCAAATACAAATTTAGACTTTAACGATTTTCAAAAGCAAGACATTAAATTTGATATTGTTAAACTTCAAGAAGCCTACAAACAATTAAAAAAAACTAAAAAATTTAATGATTTAGGAATATCACACTTTGGGGCTATCTGCCTAAATAGAGTACCAGGTGATCCTAATTCTATACAAGGACATAAAACCAGAGGATTGTACTGGACAAAACCAGGTCAATCAGGAAATGAAGTTTCAAGAGATATTGATATAGATGAGTCCACATACACAGAACTAGTTCCAGAATTTAAAAATACATATTTTGAAGAAGTATATAAAACTCTTTCTAGTAAATATAAATTAGGTAGAACTAGAATTTTATTGAAAGAGCCAAGATCAACATTGAGTTGGCACAGAGATCCAGAACCAAGATTACATATTCCAATAACAACTAACCCAGGATGTTTAATGGTTATTGATAATATCGCAAAACATATGCCTGCAGATGGATCTGTATGGATTACTAACAACACTAAATATCATAATGCATTTAACGGTGGGGAAGAAGACAGAGTCCACTTGGTTGCTTGTGTTTTAGATTACAAATTTTAAATTGAATTATCTATCTAAAAAAATTTGCATAGCCTCTGATCATGGTGGTTTTAATTTAAAAGAAAGTATTAAAGATTTTCTGATTAAAAAGAATATATCAATAATTGATCTTGGCCCCTACAAAAATAAAACTGTAGATTACCCAGATTTTGCAAAAAGGCTCGCCAATAGAATAAAGGCAAAAAAGAGTGATGTAGGAATACTAATTTGTGGATCTGGAACAGGAATGGCTATAAGTGCCAATAAAATTAAAACCATAAGAGCAGCAGTTTGTTACAACGCTAAGTCTACAAGATTGTCTAGAGAGCATAATAATGCTAATATAATTGCTTTAGGAGCTAGGCTAACTAAAAAAAAACTGTCTTTAAAATTGGTAGAGATTTTTCTAAAAACCAAATTTGAAGGTGGTAGACACTTAAAAAGAGTAAATAAAATATAATTATGTCTACAGCAATTAAAATAAATAATTTTTTAAATAATTTCTTTAAAATGAATTTAGAAGATTCTGATAAAGAACTATTTACTTCTATTAAAGATGAATTTGCAAGACAACAAAACCACATCGAGCTTATTGCTTCTGAAAATATAGTCTCAAAAGCTGTTTTAGAAGCTCAAGGTTCTGTATTAACAAATAAATATGCAGAAGGCTATCCATCCAAAAGATATTATGGTGGATGCGAACACGTAGATGTATCTGAAAATTTGGCAATTGAAAGAGCAAAAAAATTATTTGACTGTAAATTCGCAAATGTTCAACCTCACTCAGGAGCTCAAGCTAATGGTGCTGTGTATCTTGCTTTAATAAAACCAGGTGACACAATTTTAGGAATGAGTTTAAATTCAGGTGGACACTTAACTCATGGAGCAAAACCAGCTCAATCAGGTAAATGGTTCAACGCTGTGCATTATGATGTCAATAAAGATACAGGATTAATTGATTACGAAATGGTAGAAAAACTTGCATTAGAAAATAAACCTAAAATAATTATAGCGGGTGGTAGCGCCTATTCTAGAGTAATTGATTTTAAAAAATTTAGAAACATATGTGATAAGGTTGGGGCTTATTTGTTAGTAGATATGGCACACTTCTCAGGATTAGTTGCTGGTGGCGCCTATCCAAATCCAACCAAGTTTGCAGATGTTGTTACTTCTACTACACATAAAGTTTTAAGAGGACCAAGAGGTGGAATAATTTTAACTAACAATGAGGATTTAATTAAAAAATTTAATAGTGCTATTTTTCCTGGTCTTCAAGGCGGCCCACTTATGCATGTAATAGCCGCTAAAGCAGTTTGTTTTAAAGAAGCTTTATCTAACGATTTTAAGATTTATACAAATAACGTAATTAATAATGCTAAAATTTTATCAGAATCTTTAACAAATAAAGGTTTTAAAATATTTTCAGGTGGTACTGACACACATTTAATGTTGTTAGATTTAAGATCTTTCAAGGTAACCGGTAAAGATGCTCAAGCATCACTTGGTAGAGCAAACATAACGTGTAATAAAAATGGAATTCCTTTTGATACAGAAAGTCCATTTATCACATCAGGTATTAGATTGGGTACACCGGCATGTACAACTAGAGGTTTTGGAGAACAAGAATTTAAATTTATTGCTGATCTTATTCACAAAGTAATCAAAGGCTTAAGTGAAAATAAATCAGATAATTCTAAAATAGAAAAAGAAGTTCAAAAAGATGTGGTAAAACTTTGCTCTTCTTTTCCAATATACGACAATTAAAAATAATTATGCTTTGCCCATTTTGTAGAGAAAAAGATACATCGGTAGTTGATTCAAGACCAACAGAAGATGGTACAGCTATTAGAAGAAGAAGATTATGTGGCTGTGATAGAAAAGAGAGATTTACTACATTTGAACGAGTTCAATTTCAAGAATTGACGGTCATAAAAGGAAATGGAAAAAGAGAACCTTTCGATAGAGATAAAATTTCAAAATCAATAAGAATAGCTACAAGAAAAAGACCTATAGAATCCGAAACTATAGAAAAATTTATATCTAAGATCGTACGAAACCTTGAGGGTTTAGGTGAAAGTGAAATTCCCACACCAACCATTGGTAAATTTATTATGGATGGTTTATCTTCATTAGATAAAGTTGCTTATGTTCGTTTTGCTTCTGTTTATAAAAATTTTAAAGAAGCTAAAGATTTTGAACAATTTGTTGGCAATTTAGATGAGAACAAATCATAAATATTTTTTAGAGCTTGCTTTTAAAATAGCTGAAAAAAATTTAGGTAAAACCAAATTAAATCCATCAGTTGGAACTGTTATTGTTAAAAATAATACAGTTATTTCAACCGGCGTCACTTCATTAAACGGCAGGCCACACGCTGAATATAATGCTTTAAAAAAGATTAAAAAATGCGAAGGGGCAAGTCTTTACACAACATTAGAACCTTGTACACATTACGGCCTAACACCTCCATGCGTTAATATAATTATTAAAAAAAAAATAAAAAATGTTTATTATGGTTTTAATGATCCAGATCTAAGAACATTTAAAAAAGCTAAAAATATTCTTAAAAAAAAAAAAATTAAAACCAAATTAATTAAAAGTAAAAATTTTAGTAGGTTTTACGATAGTTATTTTTTAAATAAAAAATTTGAACTACCTTTAATTTCAGGTAAAATAGCAATTTCAAAAGATTATTATACAATTAATAAAAAATCTAAACGGATCACTAATAAAAATTCTCAAAAAATAACACATTTATTAAGATCTAAAAACGATTGTATATTTTCTACATCTAAAACAATTAATAAAGATAACGCTCTGCTCAATTGCAGGATAGATGGCTTAAACAATTTAAAACCAGATTTATTTATCATTGATTTGAATTTAAAATTAAAAAAAAATCTTACAATTATTAATACAGCAAAAAAAAGAAAAATATTTTTAATTACTAGAGTCAATAATGCTAAAAAGGTAAATTTTTTTAAAAAAAGAGGATTTAAAATTATTTTACTCAGTTCTTTAAGTTCTAAAAAAGACTTTAATGAAATGTTTCAATACGTATATCTGTTAGGATATTGTAGAGCTTTTTTCGAAACAGGCCTTACTTTTTTAAATGTATTATTAAATTATAAACTTTTGAATATTTTATATGTTTTCCAGAGTAATATAATGTTAAAAAGCAATGGTTTAAATAATAGCACTCCTGATTATCTTAAAAAAATTAAATTGAATAAAAAAATCAAAATTAATTTAATTAATGATAGTCTATACAAAAAAGAATTTTAATTATGTTTAATGGAATTATCTTCAACACAGGTAAAGTTAAATCAATCAAAAGAAGTGCTAATAATGCGTTCATTGGTATTGAAACTGGTTTAAAATTTACGACAAATGACCTTGGTTCATCCGTATCTTGTAATGGCGTCTGTTTAACAGTTACTAAAATAAATAATAAGATAATTAATTTCTATGTCTCAAAAGAAACGTTAAAAAGAACTAATTTTAAATTTATTAAAAAAAATGAAATAATTAATTTAGAAAAATCATTAACTTATGGACAAAAAATATCTGGCCATTTTTCGCAAGGTCATGTTGATACTGTAGCTAATATTAAAAAAATTATCTTTTTTGATAAAACTTGGCTAATTAGGTTAAAAATCAATGATAAAAGATTTAATAAATTTCTTGTAGATAAAGCTTCAATTTCAATCAATGGTGTTTCTTTAACAATTTCGAAAGTTTTAAATAATTTTTTTGAAATTAATGTTATTCCTCATACTCTAAAATTGACTAATCTTAAGAATCTTAAAATTAATGATGTGGTAAACGTTGAGTTAGATATTTTTAGTAAATATATATATAAATATTCTAACTAATATGGGTAAAAATAAATTTTCAAAAATAACTTCAATTATACAAGATGCCAAAAAAGGCAAAATGTTTATTTTGGTGGATGACAAAGACAGAGAAAACGAGGGAGATTTAGTTATTCCAGCATCAAAATGTAATTCTAAGATTATAAATTTTATGGCTAAACATGGAAGAGGATTAATTTGTTTAGCATTGACTAAAAAACAAATTGATAATTTGAAATTACCTTTAATGTCTCCAATTAATAAATCAAGAATGCAAACTGCATTCACCGTATCTATTGAAGCAAGAAAAGGTATTACAACAGGTATTTCAGCTCATGATAGAGCAAAGACAATTAAAACGGCAATTAATCCTAATACCAAAAAAAAAGATATAGTTTCACCTGGACATGTTTTTCCTTTGGTTGCAAGACTTGGAGGCGTTTTAGAGAGAGCAGGCCACACCGAAGCTTCTGTTGATATAGCAAAATTGTCCAAATTAAATCCTAGCTCTGTTATATGCGAAGTAATGAATGAAGACGGACGTATGGCAAGACTTGATGATCTTTTTAAATTTTCAGATAAACATAAAATAAAATTGGCATCAATTGAAGATATTATTTCATATCGACTACAATATGAAAAATTAATATCAAGAATTAATTCTAAGACAATAATATTCAAAAACAATGAAAGAGTTCAAATTTATAGTTATAAAAATAAATTAGGAAATAATATTAATTTTGCCATAACAAAAGGCAATTTGAGTCCTAATAAATCTACGCCGGTAAGAGTTTTGTCTACTAAGATAAAAAATAAAAATATTTTAAATAATAACGAAATAAAAAAAACACTTAGATTTCTTTCCAATTATAAAAATTACTTACTGTTAATTATTAATAATTCGAGTAAAACAAATGATGTAAATATTAATACTCTAAGATATTATGGAATTGGGGCTCAAATAATTAAAGACCTAAAAGTTAAAAACATGATATTAATTTCAAGAAGAAGAAAGAAAATTATTGGCTTAGAAGGTTTTGGTTTAAAAATAATAAAACAAAAAATAATAAA
>MDSX01018035.1_pt1 | contig 11084 bp, 11 predicted proteins | sample 811141 | NCBI WGS metagenome assembly MDSX01 (sample SAMN05326642, study PRJNA326480) | marine metagenome | isolation source: seawater | place: Atlantic Ocean: South East | collected 2010
ATTTTTAAGATCGACTGCAACGGAAGGCCGGCCACGACGGCGGATATCCGCCTTTGGTCCGGCATACTCAAATCCAAGTCCAGTTGGACCTTTGCGGTCAATGCGTATGACATTGGCACCCATGTCGGCCAAGAGGGAACAGCAGAGCGGTGACGGTCCGATGCCGGCGATTTCGATAATTTTATAGCCGGCGAGCGGGCCGCTTTGATTAATGGCGTTCGTCATCAAGTTATCGATTGGCACCGATGAGAAGGGCCATGCTTTCACGGGCCGCTTGTCGGGCCCATGCATCTATTGTGTCACCCGAAGCACTGCTGATCGGGTGGTCGATGACGACGAAAGGATAACCGTCTGCCCCCAAGACCCGAGCCATAAGTTCTGCAGCACTGACAAATTTTGTTGTCATAATGCCTACGGAAGGCTTTCCAAGTTTTTCGCCAATCACTGCGTCATGCAAACTGCACGACGAGCAACTGCCTCAATCACCGATGCCGGCGATTACTGCATCCCAGTTCTCGGCTTCCTTAACAAGATGGGAATCTGCTGGCGCGCTGTAATTGGATTTGACGGTTTGTATGACCTTGGCGACCCCGTATTTTGTAAGCAGTTCGTCTTCGAAAGAGTTAAAGAACGGGATCGTGTTTTTCTTTCCGTTCGAGATAATACCCAATGTGGTTCCTTCGAGCGCTGAAAGACGCGACGCGAGCGCGAAGCTGGCGCTATCTCCTTCATGGGTGGGGTCTAAGATTTCAAAGCTCATTCGGTTTCCTCTCTTTCGCTTAAAATTAAACTAATTCGCTGGCGGTTCGCAGTCTAGACAAGCCCCGATGGCGACCGTAACGGCGTGGCTCTTATGACCTAGCCAAGGTGGGATGACTGACCCAAAGCCGCCGGCAGGGCCGCCTGCAGCGACCAGCAGTAGGTGATCCGGGTCTGGAAGCGCAGGATATTCCTGCTCCCCGCGGCTTCCGACGACATTGCCCTTGCCAACCTCGGCCCATTCTTTCCGAAAAATACGGGCATTCTTGAAGATGTATTCCTTGATATCCTTCCGCGTCCAGTTGGCTGCCGCGAAATGTGCGCGGAGTTGGGGTGGCATGACGATTGCGTAGTTACCCGGATAGATCGAGTAATTACGCATGTTGCCTTTGATTTCGGCACAATATGTGTCGAGAATTTCTTCCGGCTTTGTCGTCCATTCGTTCATAAATTGGCGTGGGCCAAGCGCAGCCATCACCGTGACAGCGGACGCTTCAGCTGGAATGCCACGATCCTCGGCGAGAGACGACCAAGGAGAGTCATCTTCATCTTCGGCAATACAGTAACTGAGCTTTCCGGGGTGACCGAGTGTTGCCCGATCAATTTGTCCGGGTCGCACGTCCAGCAAATTGTAAAGAACAAGGCGAATGGTCCGCCCAATGACAGTGGTCGCACGGTCACTCGAGCCAAGGGCGTTGAACGTGCCACTCATACCAAGTTCTTTACGGATTGGACCGTTGATGACGATTAAGATTGCGCAGCCGCCTGTACTCGCCGTTGCACCGTGCACGAGGAATGGCTCCTGCAGCATTGCAGTGACGGCAGCAACTACGACCGGAAAATACATAGGCAGACAGCCTGCCATGACAGCATTAATAGCGAGTTTCTCAGCTGTGATCGGTCGTTCCCGCACCGGTTCGATCCCGACGAGGTGCTCTGGCGGCAGCATCACCCAATCGAGACAGGATTGGACCGCTTCCGGCGTGGGTGGAACGATGGGTAGACCGTCCGTCCATTTGCGGCTGTGGAAGAACTCTTGCGCCGCAAGGATATCGTCGACTTCATAGCGTTTTGATGCAAGGTTCATGATGTCAATTTTCCCATCTTTGCCTACCGTGTAATTCCGCGCGTTAGTCGACCGACAAACCGGCAAGATTGACGCAAATTATTCATTTGTAACCCAATTAATGCAATTACTATTAGATACGAATTATTAATACGATTTATGTATAAAATAAAAAATTTGCCGCATGATCCTAGTCTTCTTGTTAATTCGCATTTCATGACGGGGTGGCCCACGACGGCACCCATTTGAATGCAAACGTTCTGGGAGTGGCGGTTATGTCCTCAAGTTATTTTCGCGGAGACCGAACTGAGAATTCATCGTCACATCTGCTTAGCGGTCCGGGTTCGGTGCAACGATTGTTAATAAATCAACGCTGAGAGGGGTGACGACACCGGAGGCAAACGCACTCTTGAGTATCCTGTTGAACTGTTAGCAGGATAATAGCAGTTAATTGGATGGCCAATTGGTTTGTGGAGATATGATGATATCTGAATTCGTAGACCACAAAACTGGTGCACGTTGTCACCAGACGATGGTTAATATGCGTGATGGAACGCGCCTCAATACTTTTGTGTTCCGACCTGCGGTAGGCGAGCGTTTCCCAGTAATTCTACAGCGTACACCATACGGTATTGCGGAGCAGGATGGTTCAGCGAACTATGACGTGTCGAAAGCCTGGCTGCCAGCTCAGGCGGAACCATTAAGCGGATCAATTTTACGCGGCTGGAAAAACATAACATCGCATGGCTATGCCGCAGTCTATCAAGACACGCGCGGCCGGTTCGGGTCGGAAGGCGAGGACCGCGTTTATGCGGATGATGCATCTGACGGTTGGGACACTTTGGAGTGGATATCGCAACAGCCTTGGACTAACGGCCGAGTTGGCATGTCCGGCTCATCGGCGGGAGCAACGACCACTTATGCAGCAGTGTCGACGAGACATCCATCACTCCAAGCTTTTTGGGCGCAAGTTGGCGGCTCAAGTATCTATGAAGATGTTGTCTGCGAAGGTCAATCAATCGAGATGGAGCGGTTATGGCTTTGGGTAGCAAAAAATATTCACGGCCTCTCGGCTTCGCATCGGGAAGCCGCGCGAACTAAGGCAGGTTTGAGCGAAATCGAAATGGATGAAGCTGCCACCCGGGCATTAGCAAGATATGAACGGCTTGACGCCGCTCGACATGACGTCCCAGCTTATACCTCTTCCGAGGATTGGATGCGTCTACCGCTATTGGACTACCCTGATTTTGCGGTTTGGCAACCATTTTTAAATGAGATTATCAGTCATCCATTGCCTGATGCATTTCGCACTGCCCATAATTTCAGGGATGCCATTGAGATACCCGGTTTTCATGTAACAACTTGGTATGACATTTTCCTCACCAGCGTTATTGCTGCCTTTACCGAGATTCAGATGCGTGTCGGCAATCAACGTCTTTGGATTGGGCCAAATGATCACTATTTCATCTATAAAGAACAATTTTGGCCGCGGGATCCATACTTCGATTGGTTTGGGTACTGGTTAAAAGATGAAACATCACCATTGGTAGATGAGGCTCCGGTGTACTTTGCGCCAATCTCTTGGACTGACGATCCGCAAGGGTATAAAGCGGTTAACTGGATTTATGCCAATAATTGGCCACCATACGGAGCACGTAAGGTGCCTTTACATTTAACTGTTAAAGGTGCGTTGGAGCCTCAGGCAACGAGCGTTGGCAGTCGTGAGTATATTTACGATCCCCGCAATCCGGTGCCAACTCACGGCGGTCGTAATATGGCTATTGATCCAGGCCCATTGGATCAACGACAAGTCGAACTTCATTCTAATTATGGTCTCGTCTATCGCGGCGAACCACTCGACGCGCCTATGACGATTGCCGGTACTGTTTACGTCGAATTGCATGTTTCGTCTGATTGCTCAGACACGGATTTCATTGCCAAACTTATCGAAGAGACGCAGGACGGTGAAGCCAAGCTACTGATGGATGGGGTGACGCGTGCCATGTTGAGAAATGGCAGGGATAAGGTCGAATATTTGCAACCCGGAGAAATCGTTCAGCTAACAATTTCTCTTGGGCACATTTATCACACTCTCGAAGTCGCCAGTTGTCTTCGCGTAGATGTAACGAGCAGTAATTTTCCCCGCCGCGCTCGCAACACAAATAGTGGAAATCTGGATCTTGCGAAGGACAGCGATGCGGATATCCGTACGGCATGCAATACCGTTTATCATGGTGGCGAGACGGCCTCTCAAATCATGCTCACTGTCCTTTGATTGTAGACGCGTTGCCGATTAAATTAGAGAGGCTAATTCTTTTATTAGGAGGTATGCCATGACACCTGAAAATATTATCAAACACAAACCGATCGCTTTAACTCAGGCAGAACGACAGTCCTTTTTTGATAACGGATTTTTAGCAGTGGAAGGTCTGCTTAGCGACGAATGGCTCGAATGTCTGAAGCGGCGCTCTGATGAGATGACCGACCGGAGTAGGCAATTCACGGAATCAAATAAGGAATACGACCTTAGCCCGGACCATACGCCCGATAATCCTTATGTTCGGAGGTTGCGAGCGCCGGTTGATCGGCATACGGATTTTTGGAAATTTGCGCAAAATTCAGTCTTTACGGATGTGGCTGCGGATCTCGTTGGGCCGAACGTGAAGTTTCATAGCTGTAAATTGAATTACAAGCACCCAGGTGGAGGTGAAGTTGTGAAATGGCATCAGGATATTCCAGCTTGGCCGCACACAAACTTTAGTCCGGTGACCCTCGGCGTTTATTTTAATGACGTTGGCGAGGCGGAAGGACCGCTCGCTTGCATCCCGGGTAGTCACAAGGGTTCCCTTTATTCGCATTTCAATACTGAACGCACATGGAGGGGGTACCTCTCGAAAGATGATTTGCTCGAAGCAAAACCGGAAAAAGCCGTAAATTTGACAGGTAAGGCGGGTACGATCATTGCCATAAATTGCCGGACCATTCACGGTTCTATGGATAACAAAACGGACCGTGTACGCCCGCTTTTGTTGTATGTTTATAGCTCAGCGGACGCCTTCACTTGGATGCCGAATCCGACACCCTGCTCAAAATCGGGTGAGATCGTCCGCGGCGAAGCGGCCCGTTATGTACATATGGAACCCTATGCCCATGAGGTGCCGCCAGATTGGGATAAGGAAGGTTACGGGAGCATATTTGCTTCACAACGCAAGGAAACAATCGCAAAGGCATCTTGATGACACCGGATGAAATTCTGAAACATGAAGCCCGCGTGCTGACGCAAGCGCAGCGCGAAACCTATTTTGATCATGGGTATTTCTCTGGTGAGGGATTGATACCAGAGGAATGGCTAAAGGCAGTCCGTGCCGCTTCTGACGAACGAATAGAGGCAAGCCGAAATGAGACAGAATCGGGCGTAGAATTTGATCTCGCGCCTGAACATAGCAAGGCCAAACCGCATGTTAGACGACTCAAATCGCCAGTGGACCAGCATCCAGTTTTCCGAGATTTTGCGATAGAATCACCGTTTGCGGATATCGCCGCTGATCTCGTCGGACCGAACGTTAAATTCCATAGCTGCAAGATAAATTACAAGCACCCAGGTGGTGGCGAAGTGGTAAAATGGCACCAAGACATATGTTTTTGGCCACACACGAACTACAGTCCCGTTACGCTAGGTTTTTATCTGGATGGCTGTGAAGAGGCACAGGGCCCTCTAACAGTGATCCCCAAAAGCCATAAGGGCGATCTTTTTCCGCACTATGATAATGACGGCAATTGGACTGGGACCGTGCCATCTAGCGATATGGCAACGTTACAACCTGAGGCGGCAAAGGGTCCAACCGGTGATAAAGGCACTGTTCTGGCACTTAACTGCCGTACCGTGCACGGATCCAAACGGAATGAGACTGATCGTGTCCGGCCGATATTGCTTTACGTATACACTTCCGCGGATGCCTTTCCGTGGGGACAGCACCCCTCAAGCACGTCGCTATCAGGCGATATTATAAGGGGTGAGGCAGCCAAGTTTCCCCACATGGATCCGCGACCATGTCCGGTTCCGCCCGATTGGAGCAAGCTCGGTGGTTATGGGTCTATTTTTACCAGCCAGGGGAAGGGTGAAGCCGGCGCTTCGATTTAGGCACTCACAGTAATTCTTTCTCTTCGCGGGAAAGAATTACTGTGAGTGATTGGTAAGCCAAATGAAAGCACTCGTAATTGGGGGCACCGGGCCAACCGGACCGCATATTGTAAATGGCCTAATTGAGCGGGGCTATAAGACGTCAATATTACATCGCGGGGCGCATGACAGTGATCTTATTCCCGCACAAGTCGAACGCATCGTCGGTGATCCGCATTTTAAGCAGACATTGTCGGTTGCACTTGGCGACAGGCGGTTCGATTTAATTGTGGCGACCTATGGACGCATTCGTTATGTGGCGGAGGTCGTGGCGGATCATACCGATCGGTTGATCACAGTAGGCGGCTCACCGGGTTATCGTGGCACGCGGCAGCCGGATCGTTTGTTTCCATGGGGCCTTCAGGTTCCGTTGCCGGAAGACGCGCCGCAGGTCGAGACGGAGGAAGAGTTCCGTTTCGGCTATCTCGCCCGTATCAGCGAGCTTGCGGTATTAGAACGACATGATGCTGGCGACTACATCGCCACCCATTTGCGATACCCGCTAATCTACGGACCTCGTCAGCTAATACCGATGGAATGGCGTGTCATGCGCCGTGTTTTAGATGGTCGAAAACACATTGTCTTACCGGATGATGGGCATATTCTGTTTTCTCGTGGATATGCCGTGAATATGGCTCATGCGGTCCTTTTAGCGGTGGATAATGCTCGGGTTTCTGGGGGGAAGATCTATAATGTGGCCGATATACATCAATTCACGCTCGGCCAATGGGTGGAAGTGATTGCGAATGCCATGGATACAAAACTTGAGATCGTGGGTATTCCCGGTGACTACGCCTATCCAGCACGAGAACTTGTGATTGGTCGTACAGAGATGACCCATCAGTTGTTCGACATCTATGCGCTGCGTGCTGATCTTGGTTACATAGACATCGTACCCCCGATTGAGGGTTTGTCGGAAACCGTTCGATGGTATCGCGATAATCCGCCCCGCATGGGTGATGAATTCGAAGCAGAGCTGAAAGTTAATTATGAAACCGAGGATGCGCTTGCTAAATTAGATAGCACGTACCGCACACAACTGTCTGAGATCGAATATGTTTCTCGGCCGTATAGGCATCCCTATGCCCATCCGAAAAAGCCGAATGAAAAATGGGATCACCGCAAACGATGAGAACCGGTTGGATACGGCTTTTGGGAGTGCTTAGTTGCCTTGTTTTTGTTTGTGGTATCAGCTTCCTACTTAGCGAAGAAGTCCCTGCCTTTCTTTATTGGGTAGAGTGGCTCTCTGTTCAGCCAGGGCTGAGTGGAGCTATCATACTGTTTATGGCTATCGTGCTATTTTTTGCGGCTTGTTTCGTCGTCAACTGGGTTTCAACCGGGTTTAAAAAACCGGCGGAGTAAAAAGTTTAGATTATACACTACGAAAACTTTAGTTTCAGACGAAAAGTCATAGCACTCCTAACCTTGTGCACCCCAAGGTAAAGGGGGCGCGGTTACTCCGCCGCATTATCCAAGGCAGCGGGTGCAATCGAGAAGCCTTCGTCAGCTTCTAGATCAGCAATTAAACCATTAATTTCATCTGTCGTGAGCGAATTCATTGGGGGCAGCAGTCTACCCCAATTCGGATCATTGTGATAATGGCTGATGATTGCCTTGAGGGCTGGTACTAAGGCGCGCGATTGGATGATCTTGCGCGTCTTAGTAATGGCCGCTTGAAGAGCATCCGCTTCCGGTGTCTCCCAATTTTCATAAACCTTACGGATACCGACCGGATTAACATTGCCGGTCGCCGTGATACACCCGACACCGCCGCCGCGTAGCGTATCGAGTAGGAAGACTTCCGATCCGGCAAAGGTGCCAAAGCCGGGGTAATTCTCAAGGATCGCTTTTGTGTTAGACCAATCGCCGCCGCTATCCTTCAAACCGACAATTGTATCAGGATATTCCTTGATGAGACGTCCAATGAGATCAAGACTAAAAGGCGTCCCAGTTTGTGGTGGGATGTGATAAAGATAAATCTTCAGCGCATCGCTGCCTACCTGCTGGACGATCTCTGAAAAGAAAGCGAAGAGACCGTCGTCAGAGACGCCTTTGTAGTAAAAAGGAGGCAGCATCAAAACGCCGCCACAGCCGTGTCCGACTGCGTGTTTATTAAGGCGAACTGCTTCATCGATGGAGCAGGCACCGGTACCGGGCATCAGTTTTTCGCTGGGCACGCCTGTTTCGATCAGTGCATCAAGTAGTGACATTCGTTGGTCAGCCGATTGTGAATTCGCTTCGCTGGTCGTGCCAAATACGGCGAGGCCGTCCGCGCCTTGCGCTAAGAGCCACCGGCAAAAGGCTGTAAATCGCGTTACATCTGGGCTCAAATCAGCGGCAAATGGTGTTAGAACTGGCGCCAATACGCCGCGGAAAAGCTGATCTGGCATGAAATTCACTCTTTCGTAAAATTTTCAGCAGTTTAGAGAGCTTACGTCCGTTGGACAATGCGTTTTGCCCTGCGAACTCTTCTGGTGGCGGCGTGAGCGCCGCTAAGAGATACGCTTCATAGAGGTGTTCGAACTTTTCATACAGATCACGTCCAAGATGAAAAAGTCGACTTAGCCAAGTTTGGTGCCGGCCGAAAGTTCTGCACTCGTTGCAAAATCGTTGGCTGAAACTTTGCCTTCCGTCCCCCGAACGCGCGTAACGTTTACCCCCCCATTGCCACAAGCGATAATTATTCCATCGCTGGAAATATCAACTATTTCGCCGGGTGCACCGGATGCGTTTTCCGCCTTGGTCGAACCGTATAATTGGATTTCTGCTCCACCATAGGTAGTCCAGGCCCCAGGCACGGGGTCGGCTCCGCGGATCATATTATGGACTTCTTGCATTGGCTTTGTGAAATCAAGTTCCACATCGGCCTTACGACACCAGCTCTCGTAAGTTTTCTGGCTATGGTCTTGTTCAATGCGTAGGGCGTTGTCTTGTTTTACCAAATCGACACTTTCCATCATGGCTTCCACACCCATCGGAAATAGCTTATCAAAATAAATCGTCCCGAGGGTATCGTTTTCTCCGATAGCACAGGTCTTCTGCAGCAGTATTGGACCTTCATCCAGACCATTGTCGGGCCAAAATATACTCAACCCAGTTTCCTGACGCCCCATGATGATCGGCCAATTAATTGCGCTCGGTCCGCGGTGAAGTGGGAGAAGCGACGGGTGGTACTGGATTGTATCGTGGGTTGGGAGATAGAGGGCTTCTTCCGGCACGAATAAAGTGACAAATGCCATGACGCAGAGATCTGGCGAAAGCGATTTCATCTGATCCCAGACTTCTGGATCTTTGTAACCCGTAGGTTGGAAAACTGGGAGACCAGCTTGCTCAGCCGCGACCTTCAATGGATCGGGTTTACCTTTGTCAGGCGCAACATAGACGCCGACGATCTCCTCGTCGCGCTCGATTAATTTTTCCAGGACTGCCTGTCCGAAGGCTTGTTGTCCGTGCACAATGAGACGCATGTGGGTCTCCTCTCCGCAAAACTGTTTGAAATTTTCGAAGGCTTTGATCAACTCTATATAGAGCTATGGACGCTCAGGCCAGGCCCGGTGATTGGACCAGTTGGAAGTTAACCCAACCAACGCGTCGAAACCCCACCCAAAGAAATGAGATAGGTTGCAGCTGAAAAACCTTGGGATCCTTATGAGGTTTTTCTGAGACTTATCATCCTAGCTCCGCAGACGGTGAGGGCAAGGTTCAAATCTGGCAAATTTCGCGTCCGCATGGCGATTATTTTTACGTCGCCAAAGGCGTCGTAATGGCCAAGGGTGTGACGGGGCTAGGTAATCGCGTCATTCGGATTGGTTTTGACTGTAAACAACTGACGCGCTTCGGTGCACTTGCAACAAGCATAACTCTGAAGTCGGAAGGCATTTATAAGAACACCGGCGTGTTAAGAAAAAACACCTATACTAAAGATTGTGAATTTACGTTCATCTGTGTCTCTTGACAGGCTCATTCTTTGAACAACTGAGCCTAGTTATGCATGAGAATTTTGCAGATCTTTACCTAAAATTAATTTTTGAAGTGTGAGTGGCGCGACTAAGCCGGTCATTGATGGCGTAGCCAAGCCCTTCTTTAGGGATCGGTGCGACTGCGATGCCGGCGCAATTCAGCGCGTCCAATTCGTGAAGAAAACGAAAGAAATTTGCGGCGGCTTCCGTTAGGTCCCCGGAGGGGCTGAGGTTTCTCCTGCCGTTGATCGGGCCGAAGCCCAATAGAACCTCATCGCGCTCTGCGCGAGTGGCGTTCATTCGAAGTGGCGTTTGCGGCGCGTAATGACGCGACAGCATGCCGGGTGATTTCGGAGTGTGGTCGTCAGTCTCGGCATAGGCCAGCGCCCGGCCAATCACGTTTTCCAAGGCATCTAGGCTTGCACCACCCGCTCGAAGCAACGTGGGTATGGCTGTCGAAAGGTCTAAGACTGTAGACTCAAGTCCAACGGTGCATGGGCCGCCATCTAAGACTAATGACACTTCGTCACCAAAGCTGTTAGCAACATGTTGCGCTTCTGTTGGGCTCAGACGATTGGATTTGTTGGCACTAGGCGCCGCTATAGGCAAATCTGATACCTCAAAAAGCCGCCGCGCTTGCGGCAAAGCAGGTATGCGAATTGCGACTGTCTTGAGCCCGGCGCTTACCAATTTGGAGAGCGCACAATCGTTAGTCCGAGGTAGCACGATGCTCAGTGGTCCTGGCCAAAGGGCTTCGGCCACCCGTTCTGCAAGATCGTTAAATGTGGCGTAACGTTTGGCTGTCGCTATGTCTGGGACATGAACGATCAGCGGATTGAAGCTTGGCCGGTTCTTGGCTGTAAAAATTTTTGCAACCGCCGTATCGTCGAGGGCATTCGCGCCCAGCCCATAAACCGTCTCAGTGGGCAAGGAAACAAGTTCGCCTGTGCAAAGCAGTTCCGCCGCCTCTTTGATCGAGGCGTTTGTTATTGGGAGCAATCGTGCCATGATGCGGACTTAACGCGGGAGCCCGGGACGTGCAATCCCCGCATGCGCTAAATCGTTCTATGTTTTTAAGAAAGATAAAAATTTAAGAGAGCTTTCATGGCTGATATTACTA
>MDSX01032702.1_pt1 | contig 11083 bp, 7 predicted proteins | sample 811141 | NCBI WGS metagenome assembly MDSX01 (sample SAMN05326642, study PRJNA326480) | marine metagenome | isolation source: seawater | place: Atlantic Ocean: South East | collected 2010
GTGGTTTGCAACACAACCGTTTGCATTATTTACAATTTCAATCATTGGAGGCCTTTTTCTAATTAAGATGGGAATTGATTGTTTTTCTATAGAGCCACCAATTAGCGACGAATTACTCACAGACGCTAAGGGGGCATTTCGGAGGGGGCTCCTAGTCAATTTATTGAATCCAAATGTTTACGTTTTTTGGTTTTTAATAGGCGGGCCATTGATGGCTTCGGCGGCTGAAAAAGAGCCTTTAGCTCCCATAGCCTATGCCATATCTTTCTTAATCTCAATAATTTTGGTGAAGACCTTTATTGCTTATTTATTTGATAAAACACGCGGCAACATTTCTGCTAAAAACTACAAACTTGCTCTATCTTTCTGTGGAGTCGCAATGTTGATATTTGCCGCAGGATTTATTCTACAAGGAATTGATATTTGGTCCAATGGTTTCTGAATCAAGCTAATGTCTGAGGCCCACCTTCTGGTAAAATATTCAATGGAACAGTTGAGCCTCTGAGGCTCGGACCCATCATTGTAGTCCCATAAATTCCCTCATCTTGAAGATTATTTCCAATGTTATGCGAAAGTCCGAACCAAGGCCTTCCATGATTATCGACAAGGATATCGATAAAATCTCCAAATCCGCCACACCTATTGTATCCACAATCCGTCTCTAAACTCAAAGGGTCTCCAAACTCATTTACTTGAACAGTAGTTATTAGCGGAGTTTCACTAAATGAATCAGTCATTATTGAAATGTAACCGTTCCAAGTATTTCCCCCAGTATCTCCAAGATATGCGAAAGCAACTCGGCCACTATCTCCAGCTGCAACAGCCGGAAAACCAGTGCCATTTAGCCCAGGAGGGGCAACCATCAACGGGTCGCTCCATGAATCTCCCTTATCGAAAGAATAGGAATAGTAGGGCAAATCATCTGCGCCCATCCACATTGCATGTAAATTATCTTCTTCGTCTGGATATACTTGGGCCTCTTCAAAATTCCAAGTATCTGCCATCCCTGTAACATCTGTGGGAAGTTCATGCTCAGTCCATGTTAAACCTCCGTTGGTACTTCTGTAAATCGAATAACCTTCTCCATCGCAACTAGGATTACCTCTGTAGAAATTACCGTCATTTGCTCCAACCATATGGCCGGTCAAACCTCCGCTGTTACAATTAACCGGAGCACCTGGTACCTCAGGCCCCCAAGTCAGACCTCCATCATTACTTGTTGAACAAAGAGGCGATTGCCAATTTCCATTGACACAGAACACCCATGTAGTTTCATGCAATACTGCATTATACGGCGAAGAGGCAATGGTTTGATGATCTTGAACAGAATATCCTGTAGCAAATGAAGCCAACCCAAAAGGCATCCACGTTTCCCCCTCGTCGTCGGACCATTCAACGGTCATTCCAGCCAATGCATGCATATCGAATTTCATTATCCTATCAGTCCATCTATCAACATAGACATAAGGGTCATTGCTATTAGCTACAGCCCCCTGATATGTATTTTCACAAGTATATGAAGAAATATTTGTCATTTCAATCATGTCTGTACATCTGATAATCGCAGTAGAGCCGCCCGGGCCGTTACCCCAACTAGTCATGTACAAATTATCTGCAGAGGTTATTCCAATTGTAGGCTCGAAAGTCGAAAACCCAATTCCATAATACGTACCTTCAGTGCACACAGGAATATTCTCGCCTTGTAAAATTGAAGTCCCATTAATTATGTGTGGCGCAACCAAAGCATCAACAGCACCGGGATAATGGTACCAAGTATTGTTGGCAATACCATTTGGACATAGATTATCAAACGGGCTATCTTCTTTCATTTCTTCAACAGAATCTCCTGCAAAACAACCAGAGATCATCGGTGCCAAAAAAAGCAAGACCATGCAACCGGCTATAGCGCGCATGAACAACCGTCAGTACACCTCATACATCAGAATAACGGTATATTATATTCAGTAAGAAACAAGAATTTGATAATAATTTCAATCTTCATTTTCAATCACAGCATCTAAGACACCATCAGATTTATTCCGCAGCCATATAGTAGCAGCCACCACAACGATGAGAAGAGACGAAAGTAAAAACCCAGCCATAAAAATTGAGTTAGATGATTTTTCAATTATTGGTGTATTGCCAGCGTTAAATGCAGGTATCTTACTTTCATCGTAAATCGGCCTAACCATTATCAAGTCAAATGATGAATCTTCATCATAGAAATCAGAAGGAGGGGCTGGGTCCAAGTCTGAGTAACCATCGAATCGCAATGGGATATCAAAAGTCCATTGTTGACTAACATCGAGCGTGAGAAGAACATCGAAGGTATAGGGTACTCGGGGCTCCATAAATTCAGAACCAGTCAACACCCCTGTGATTGGAAGAGATATGGCCGTACCAGTCACATCGAATTCAGTCCATGCGTTCCAGTGTTCTGGCTGTATATCCAATACGATGTAAATTGTGTCACCAACCAAAGTCCCCTGCCCTTGTGCATCATCATTTCCATCAGAGGCAAGATCAACATTTGGTCTAATTTGAGCTATTTGCGCAGTATCAGTATCCCAGTCAAGAGAACTGAATGCAATTTGCATTTCGTAAGTCCCGTTTGGAACCCAAACATAGTGCCTATCATCAGTTGCATATGTGCCGAAAGTGCTCGTAGGTCCGTTGTTGAAATGACTCCACTCTCCTTTCCAAGCATGTCTGAGCTGATCAGTACTGAGATGCAAACCTCTTGTATCCATGATTCCTTCATAATGTTCGTAAGCGTCCCAAACTGTAGCTTCGGGGTAATCTAAGAAACCGTCTTCATTCGGATCCCGCATCACCTGAAGAGTTCTTGCAAGAGCCAAAGCTCTGTCCGTGTCAACAAGTCCATGACCGACCCTCCAATCATGACATCTGTTTGTATTTTCTGAGAGATAACAATCTTCAGGTATGTTATCACAACTATCATCGTCATTACCTTCTTCACATGAGTTTCTTAAGATTTCATAATGCGCTGTGAGTTCCAAAATCAACTCTATTTCATGTACTCTTGATTCATTCCTAATTCCCCAATCTTCGAATTGCAGTCCTTTTGCTCCATCCTCAAAATATAGGCTTTGACCTTCGTCATGATCTTCGATTTGATAGTCAGCAACCCCCAATGAAGGAGCAGCCGCTAGAAGGAGTGTCGCAATACCTCCAATATGTGGTGTTGCCATACTAGTGCCAGATATTGCCATGTAGTACAAATCACCTTGAGTACGAGTCGAAGCATCAATCGCAGTCGCCCTCGGAGCCGTCGCCCAAATATCTCTACCTGGAGCACCAATATCGGGCCATGTATGTTGTTGGGTATTCCAACCTCTGCTAGAGAAAGAAGTGACAGCACCACCGTCATGTGTTAGAGCAGCAACAGATATTGCAGAGGGCGTATTTGCATATACATTGGTCCGCAAATCACTTTCTGATTCTTCGCCACTGCCTCCACTATTTGAAGCAGCGAAAATAACAGCTACATCATTTTCATACGTCAACATGTCGGTAAGTATTGTTACTGCATTAGATGGATTATAATCTCCATTTGTTCCCCATGAATTAGAAACCACCCGAATATTGTAATCATTCAAACCTGGTCTGCTATGTTGGTAAGTCCATTCTAGGCCTTGTACAGCAGCAAAGATGGAAGCCCCATCCCCCGTTCCAAGGGCAACTATTGTTGCACCTTTAGCAGTGCCTAACCTTCTCCCGCCCGAAGCATCACCATTTCCAGCAATCGTTCCTCCAACATGGGTTCCGTGCCCACTGGAAGTATCCGAATTACAATTTGGAGCATCTATCCACGTAAAACCAGTCCATTTAGCAGACCAGATGAGTTTCTCTCCCGTCCATGGCTCTCCACAATCAAAGTCCGGATGTTCGCCATCAATTCCTGTATCAAGGTCTACTGCGGTAGCGCCTTCACCATCATATTCTTTCAAGGAAAGATCAGGCTCAGTTTTGAGAACCCCATCAGTCCCAATAATTGCTCTATGCCATGCTTGACTGGCATTCACCCAACCCACCGTCTCATGCATCATGGACTCCGTATCATTTTGATTCCCAGGAAGATAAAAGTGTTCAATAGGAACGTTAAGCTCCATGTGTTCCACTATTGAAAACGTAGATAACCTGAAGATATCTGTTGATTTTCCAAGGATTAGACCGCCGTGTAAGACAGACATTTCAGAAATCATTTTGATACCCATGGTTTCTAGAGACCGCCAAACAGAATCATCTTGATGACTAGTGAATTGAATAATCACTTCTATTTCGTCTTCCGATTCTAATTCTGAAAGCAACTCCCCACTCATTTTTGACAAGTCGGGCTGAGTACTGTTGCTCGCATAAGCAATAGAGCCAGACATGGAAGCAATTAGTGCTACCATTAGTACAGCGTTGAGCCGCATACTACCCGCGGATCTACGCCCTAATTTTAACAACCCCTCATTCCCATCAAGAACGCGCACATACTTCCGATTTTACAATAGCATAAAACATAAACAGTATTAGTGTGTGAATTATTTTTGCCAATTATTGTTTAAAATATTTGGAATTGTATCAATTAATGTTTCATCAATGGATTTCCATTTCATCCCCATATCTCTTTCAGCAGGAGTCGCATCCCAATATAATTTATTTTTCAAATGTCTTTTCGCCCAAGAAACACTAACTCTTGGATGGAAAGCACATACTATTAGTGCAAAGTAGTAAGGCAATTGTCTAAATGGCCATCTTCTTTTTGGATATTTTCTTTTGAGAATTTTAGAAATATCACTCCACATCATTTCGCCAGCAACTGTCAAATATCTCCCACCATTTTCTCCCATCGTCAATGCCCTTACATGAGCTTCAGCAACGTCTCTGACATCAACTATGCTAATTTGCATAGGCAACAACAATGGCAATTCTCTGTTTACTAACATCATAATTATCGATAGAGAACCTCTCAAATGTCTCGGCGAAAGCGGAGGGCCAAATACCATACAAGGATGAATTGTAACCATTCTTGGTTTTTTTACACCATTTTTCTCTTTATGCCAATTTCTAACAATCATTTCAGCACTATATTTTGCTAATCCGTAAGGGTTCTGTTCTAAAGTGGCATCATTTGCAAATGTACCTGTCGTCAAGATTTGCCCATCTTCCCAATTTTCTGGGCGAATTGCTGCGGTTGAAGAAGTGTGAACAAATCTTTCGACAGTACCGCTTTTTTCGATTGCGGAAATAATATTTTTTGTGCCAACAACGCTCGGGTCAACAATTTTTTCCTGTGGATTTCTAGACCTAACAATTACTACGGCAGCCGTATGAATTACATCTGTGGCGCCATCTATTGCTCGGTCAACACTATCACCATCAAATAGGTCCATTTCGACAATCTCTAACGAACCTTCATCCGAAATTTTCATTTCTTTTAGGTGTTGAACCCGCTCACGATCTTGAGAATCTCGAACCGTGGCCCTAACTTTTTTTCCCTTCAATAATAGATTTGCTACAATGTGGCTTCCGATGTATCCGCTAGCGCCGGTCACGACTACGCATTCATCGCCCATACAACCCCGACCAAGTTATTGCATTTCGATTTAGCGAATCATTCTTCTTCATCAGACTTCTTTTTTGATAACCAACTTGGAGCCCACCAATTTATTTCACCCATTAATCTCATTGTTGAAGGTACAACCAATGCTCTGACTATACTAGCATCTACAGCCACACCCAATGCAAGCATAAAACCAAACTGCTTCATTATAACAACCGAAGAAATGCCGAAGGCAGAAAACACAGTTATCATTACTAGGGCCGCGGACGTAATTATCCTCCCGCTCTTTTGCAATCCGACAGCTACAGCCTTGGTATTATTTTTTGTCCGCTCCCATTCTTCATGGATTCTTGATAACATCAAAACTTCATAATCCATACTCAATCCAAATAAAATGGCAAAAATCATTACAGGAGTAGTGGGGTCAATAGGTTGTGGAGTAAAATTTAGTAATTCGGCCCCATTACCTTCTTGAAAAATCCAAACTAAAACTCCGAACGAAGCACTTACAGATAATACATTCATCACTAGTGCTTTTAGCGGTAAAACTACAGATCTAACTTGTAAGAAAATCAAGATATAACTTGAAATCAGAATAAATGCCAGTGCAATTGGCATATTTTCCGACACCGCATCTAGAACGTCCTGGTTGTATGCCGCAATACCCGCTACATGGACAACACTCTGAGATTCGAATTGAACATCCTTACTTTCAAGAGATCGAATACTATTGACAACACCTCTAGACTCTTTGCTAGACTGCTCACCTTCTATACCAACAATTGCCAAAACTACATTTTCCCCAATAGATCTTTCAATATGGAATTTCCTTTGTAATTCCAAACTCTCTTTGTCTTCTGATGATAAATTTTCATCTCCAGAATCGTCCCAAAAAGCGACCACATCGTTTTGACTCATCGAGGAATCAAAATGAGCGTATGTATACACATAACTAGCGTACTCAATCATCATCATTTCCTTTGAAAAATTATACAAACTACGAATATTTTCTTCTGAAAATGGATCAACTCCTTCTTCAATCTCAAACACAACTTGGGCAGTATTTCCTACATTTTCAGGCCAATAAACATCAGTTAATTCTAAACCGTTTCTTGCATCATCATCGGGACTCAAAGATTTGTACGTAACTATGCCCCAATCTGCTTGGAGGAAAGGAGAACCAGCGATTAGGAGCACCATCACTGAAGGAACTAGTACAGATAACGGGCGTTTCATTACACTTTCAGCAATCCACGACCAAAAACCATCCTCTTTTTCGACATCACCCACAGAAAACGGAACCTTCAATGAATTTATCCTATCTCCTAATATGGACAATATTGCCGGTAAAAGTACTACAGACGAAATTAGAGCAACAAGAGTAGCACATATCCCTCCCCAGCCTAATGATGGCAAGCCAGTATTTTCGAAAAACAACATCCCCATCAATCCAACCATCACAGTCATTGCAGAGAAGAAAATAGCTCTTCCAGCGGTTGCGCTAGTTATCGCAATAGCAGTTTTATGATCTCGTCCTTTTCGCAATTCTTCTCTGAATCTATTAACAATGAATAATGAATAATCTACACTCAGACCAATCCCTAACAAAGAAACAATATTGTTTGCATAAGTAGTAATATCATCAAAGACATAAGTCAAACCTGTAACAATACCAACAGCAGCAACAACTGTGTACACTCCAGTTAAAACAGGTAAACCAGCAGCAACAAGACTTCCAAACACTAGTAGTAGAATTAGTAATGTGAGGGGTGCAGAAATTAATTCTGCTTTGATTAGTTCTTCCTCAAGAGTTAAGTCAAATACAACATCAATTGCCAGATTTCCAGTCACCCATTTTTCCATTCCGTCAGGTGCACTTTCTGGCAATTCTAAATCATCAATAGTTTCCTTCAACAGAATTTTTGATTCTTCTCTGTCTAAATTCACTTGCAACCTTATCCTAGACCAGGACTCATCGATTGTACTAATCAGATTTGATTTATTTGCTTCATTAGTAAACCAAGGATAATCTATTGAAACATCCTCATTAGCCTGAAGCAGCTTTACAGTTTCTTCCATGGCAGCCCTAATTTCAACATCACTAGAGTTTCCTGTTGGGTGATGGAATAGGACATAAAAAACCTCGTAAGAACTTTCATTTTCATCAGAAAATCCAGTTGCAATGGCCTCCCAACCATAAACTGATTCTAAATCTCCTTCTCCGAAACCTTCGATATATTTGGGCTCTAAAGTCATTAATCCAGCAAGGCTTACTCCCAATAGCAAAGTCGCAATTAATACGACTTTGGCATTATCATAAACGAAACTACCAATTTTGTAGTATACTCTATCTTCCAAAACCGACGGTTCAGTAGACCCTTCCATGGGGTTCCGAACGACTTTTATTATTAAAACAAGAGTTGGGTCCGATGAAACAAAATTTTCTCTAAGAGAAATTTAAATTTATTTTTAACATAATTCAGCCACTGATTTAACAATCAAACTTGGGGACTGCTCTGCTTCATTAGCATCATCTAAAGTAGCCTCTCCTGATAAAACAAGAATGCCATGAACTCCAGATCTTTCGGCCATTTCCATATCGGTGTAGAGCCTATCGCCCACCATTGCACAATTCTTTGGGTCAATGCCCAATTCGTGTATTTTGTGCAAAATCATTCCTGGATTTGGCTTCCCGCAAATATGTTCGGGTTTCACACCCGTAGTCGCTTCAAATAGTGCAATATAAGCTCCAGTGTCGGGCAAACCTCCATCTGGAGAGGGGCAAACCATGTCCGGATGGCTGACGACTAAAGGAACGCCTCTATGTAAATTTATTGACGCTTCCGACAATTTCTGATATGTTATTTCAGTATCATAACCCAAAACAACATATTGAGGATTGTTAGAAGAAGTCGCCACTCCCGCTGATTCTAACATTTCTTTCATACCAACAGTCCCTACTAGATATGTTTCAGAAATATTATTCGACGAAAGCCATGCTAACAAATCATGAGTGGATAATAATACATCTTCTTCATTCGCAGGAACACCCAATCTTTCTAATTTTGATAGATATTGCTTTACTGATTTACTTGAATTATTTGATAAAAAGAATCTTCGAATCCCCCTTTCTTCTATTCGATTTAAGAAATCTACTGCTCCTTCAATCAGATTCTCTCCCATGTAAATAGTTCCGTCTAAATCTAAGAAGACGGCTTCAATCCCATCTAAATTTTTGTCTAATTTCTCCATAGCTAAAACCTCATGGTAACAATAATGTTTTCATTAAAAACCACGGACTCCACAGCATTTTTTGTGTTTCTTTGCTGGCAATCATCTCGGACATCATTTTTCCGATTTCTTCTTTTTTAGACGCCTTTTTAACAAACCAATTAGTAAGCATCTTCCACTTCATAACTCTCTGCAAGGTTTTTGAATTCTTTAACTCAGAACCTAAAGTATCCCATAGATCAATCATATATTCTATAGCACACTCTTCTGTAAATCCATCGGCATGAACATTTTTATCGAAATGTTTTGATGTCATTTTCGCCGATAACAATGCATTACCTATCCCTTCTCCACTAAATGGATCGACTAAACTCGCCGAATCTCCTACACACATAGCGCCTGCCATCGCCGCTCTTCTTGGTTGGTATGATGGAGCATTTTTTCTCGGCGAACCAAATGGCAATTGCCACCCCTTTTGGGAGCCCGGCACCAATGTTGCATTTGCAAATCTCTTCTTAAATCTAGGATGCTCTTCTATTACCCATTTTTGTATTTTCTTGAGAGATTTCTTCCTATCCTTTTTCAGTTTTCTATGTTCTGAAATCAACATACCAATTCCTACATTAACCCTATTTCCTTGTACTGGGAAAAGCCAAAAATAACCAGGTAATACTTCGTCAATAAAGTGTATTTCAATAGGGCCCTCTTCTCCTCCCAAACCTTCAACGCCGTCCCAATATTCTCGATATCCTCCACAGAAGTGTTCATCGTCTCTATGGGGTTCATTATGTAATTCAGTAATTACTTTTGAGACCGGACAATTGTAACCTCCGGCTCCAATGGTAACCGCAGACGTAAAAGTCAACTCATCATTGCCCGACCTTCTGCCGCCTATGCTGCCTTTTATTCCCTTTATTTTGTGCACACCATTTTCCTTTTCAAATATTATTTCATGCACAGAAAAACCTTGTATTACCGAACCTCCATTTTCTCTTACTATCTCTTGCCCTCTTTGAAACATCATATAATCGAATTGCATTCTGGGTAAGGCATATCCTGATTGTAAACCCATTTTTTCATAAGATTCCTTAGGTAGCATAACCCTAACTTCCGAACCATTCGCGCTACCAAAAACGATGGAGTCTACAACATAATGTGGTGTAGACTCGATCATATCCAGAACTCCCAATTCCTTAACATGAGATAGAGATTTACCTCCCACTGCATCTCCACATATTTTATCTCTAGGCCAAATTTCTTTTTCCAATAAAAGAACTTTACAACCATTCAAAGCATTGTAAGCAGCAGCTGCTGAGCCACCCGGTCCACCACCAACAACAATAACATCGAAATGAGTATCCGAGTCAGGAATTTCGCCCGAATCAATAGGTTTTTCCCACACGCTCATCTCATCGCCGAAACTTCGGAAGCATACACAGGCATTGAATATATGCCATAGGCTATATTGGAAACCCGCCTAGCATTAGTCATGGATGACATGCTATTCATAGTCCAAACAACGCTTAGCGGAGAATTAAATGACGCAGAAGTGGGAATTTGGGCTCAGTCAATATTAGATACAGAACTCGCTGCTTGCGTACAAATAAGTAAAGGCAGATCAGTATATCGATGGGCTGGGGAAATCAAGAGCGAATCAGAATGGTTAATAAATCTCAAAACTACGAAATCAAAGGTGAACCAATTGATTGACAAGATAAAATTAGAACACCCTTATGACGTTCCTGAAATATTATTTTGGTCTGTTGAGTCTACTGCTGATTATTCTCAATGGGTTAAAGGTGAGTAATTTTTGTCTGAATCTAAATTTTTCAAACTGGCAAAAAAAGTGCCAACAACTACTTGGAGTTCTCCTGACCCGATGTCTACTAAACCCAAATTTAATACTTTAGTAATATTAATAATCGGCTTGTGGATATTTGGGACAGGCGACGCAGTAATAATCGCTGCAGGAATGGGGGTAGCTCCTTGGACTGTTTTAGCGCAAGGTATCGGCATTCAATTTAATTGGACAATAGGGGAAGCGACATTTTTTATCAGTGTAGTAGTACTTTTTTTGTGGATTCCATTAAGGGAAAAGCCGGGAATAGGGACCATTCTAAATGCAATATTAATTGCTGCTGCAATTGATGTTATGGAACCATATCTTCCACACCCCCAAGAACAATTTTATCAGTTAATTCAAGTCTTATTCGGTACAATATTAGTTGGAATAGGTAGCGGTTTTTATTTGACTGCAAACCTAGGCCCCGGTCCGCGTGA
>MDSX01067790.1_pt1 | contig 11080 bp, 3 predicted proteins | sample 811141 | NCBI WGS metagenome assembly MDSX01 (sample SAMN05326642, study PRJNA326480) | marine metagenome | isolation source: seawater | place: Atlantic Ocean: South East | collected 2010
AATGTATATGGTGGAGTTTGTGAAGTTACATCTCTCAAGTCTTGTCTATATTGAATCCACTCATCTAATTTAGAACCAGTAATAGGAGAATGGGGTAAAACTACCCAATCTGAATTTTTTAATAAATCAGTTATTAACATTCTTGTACCTTCAAGAGATTGTTCATTTAGTTCATCAGTAGTAAATGGTACTTCGGTGTGAACCCCACCAATTACTCGATATCTACTATTACCTCTAGCCTCCCTCCACTCCGATTCAGTTAACTCTATATTTGGAGTAGGTATAGCATCATAATCTCGCCATACATCTGATGTGTAAAATGCTTCATAATCACCACTACCACTATTATATTCTCCGTAATATTTTATTTCCATATTCTATATTTTATTTTCCCATTGCCCACCAAAATCCTCTATCACCATCTATTATAATCCACATTCTAGACTTACTCATATTATACACATGATTATATCCATCTCCACCTTTATCACTTCTTAACGTAGAACACCCTGCGGATAAAAGTGCGTTTGGAAATGCAGTTCCGAATACAATTTCTCTACGCCTTGAGGTTGGATTTGTGTTATATGTATATCCAAATTGTAGAATCACACCACCAGGAAGTGTTACATAACTATCATAATTACCAGTAGATGTGTTCTGATAGGTAGTGCCAGTTGAAGTAACAGGACCACCAGCCAGTGAAACTGTCATTCCACTAATATCCATACCATTTAATTTTGAAAAATTGTTAGTGGTGGAGGTGGTGTATGGTCCACCTAATTCCCAAGGGCCATTTCCAGTATCATTAAATGGTCTAATATGTCCATCGACAGAAATTGCAGTTTCAAACGGGGAAGCAACACCTGTGAAGTATGATGTACCACCTTGAACTCTAAATAATTCCGCGTCAGCTGCAGTACTAATTGTTGCACTATCTTTTCTTCTCATTCTAATGAACTGAGAATCCGTTGTTACAACTTGTAATCCACCTGGTTGTATTTCTACAAAGTTGTTTGATTTTTCAAGTTTAATATCTAGAGGATTATTCGTACCATCTCCATTAGGGTCGATGATTCTTGTACTATTAAAGTAAACATCATTTCCACCACTTTGTTGTCCAATTTGAGCAGTAAAAGTATGATTTGTACTAGTAACAGTACCATTTGCTGCTATAGCACAAGTTTTTCCAGATGAGGTATAAACTGAAAGTCTCCAACGTATTCTTGCGTTAGTAGTGGCTGTAGAAATTGTTATTACTTCATCCTCACCTGGTGGTGCTTTTGGAGCTAAAGTACCATTACCAGTAGCAGTAAATGCGTATTGAATTGTACTAAGTACCCAGTTTGTACCACCACCTCCAGGTTGAGCAGCGTTGTGAGAAATTATATCATTTGAAATATAGTTTACATATTTTGGTACAGTAAGAGTTATTACCTCTTCTTCTTTTTCTATTATTTCAACCTTATCTACATCAACTAATTTTATACTATGATTATCTTTTATATAAATTTTCCAATTATCATTTAGTGTACCTTTTTTATATTCTTCATATAAACTTTTTGCCTTTATCTCACCACTATTAATTTCATTTCCAAATTTCCAAAATCCATGTGAATCCGATACTTCTACTTCTTTACCACCTGCAGTAACTTTGTAAATTTGAGATACATTTCTTTTATGTATTTTACTTAAAATAGCTTCTTTGAATTTCTTAGTATTATCATCCCACGCTAAAATTTTATCAGTTATGGTAATATCCTTAGCTAATTTTGTAGTACCATCTGATAAAGTTATTTTAGTAGTACCAACAACCGAAAGCTGTCCTCCAAATCCACCTGCTACATAAGTCTGAAGCTCTGGATGACCTGACGCTGCACCAGCACCTCCCATATATTTAGTACCAATAACTGCGTCACCATTATTTGCATCAACTACTTCCAAATACAAATAAGCAGATATTGACCTATTACTCGTTCCGAAATTAGGTCCACTACCATGAAATTGTCCACTATAAGATGCAGCATAAGTTGGATAATCCACACTATTAGTTCCTGAGAAATTAGATGGTGGTTCAACTATTAATTGTCTATGATTAATCTGTTGGAAATTGTAAGAACCAACTGAAACTTCGAATCCAACATTACTGTTATCACTATAACTACTAGCATCATTTGGTGAGAGAAGTGAACTTTCAGGTATCACAGGTTGTGTAGATGCAAATGTAAACGTTTCTTCTATTGCTGCAATATCACTTAAACCCGTAACTCCAATAAATAATTTTTTTGTATCATCCTTAAACATTTGTATTTCAGGAATATTAGGGTCTAATACAATCTCAGAATCAGAATCTCTTAATTGTCCACCGATTTGATTTCCACCACCATCTTGTTCTAATGGATTAATAAACCAATCACCAATTCTTCCATCATTTCCTTGAATAGTTCCTTGAATGAATGCCTCAGATGCAGATACAATACCATCTGTACTAACTGTGAAGTTATATGCGTTTGATGCAGATTCAGCTACAGATAGATTTCTACCTACCTTTATTTCAGAACCAATAATACTTGAATTAACACCACCAAATGATGCATCAGAAAGTCTAATAGAACCCTCTTCATATACAAAGAAACGGGAACTATCATCAGTCATAGAAAATACTGGTTCATCATTATCATATCCTAAATAAATCCCACCACTTGTAAAACCTTGTGTGGTTTGACCTATTGCTATAAATGGATTTGCATTTGAATTACCGGCATCAGCATTTAATGCAATTACAGGAGTTGAACCAGAGGCACCAACGTTAATTGTTTGGTCTGCATATACATCGGTTGCAAAAAGAATATCAGTTGCTACTGAACTAAACTGAGCACCAAATGCTTCCCAATCAGTATCATCACTAGCAGGGTCACTCCAATCACTACCAGGGTCACCATTAAAGGCAAGATTATCTGTTATCCAATAATCACCATTAGAATCTTCAACAATATCTCTTCTTTCGGCCGTATGGAAGTATGATTTAGTTAAATCAAATAGACCTCTGAATACTACCCCTGCTCCAGGTGTACCAGGTTGACCAGGTTGACCATTTACACCACCAGACCCAGCAGTTCCTGATGTACCAGATTCTCCTTGTATTGATTTAGAAAAAGATTGTATTTTAGTAAATGAGAATGCAACACCATTTAATTTTTTACCACTAATAGTATATGTAATAGATGCCTGATTTGCATTCATCGTATTGTGTTGTCCCACAGATGCAATTCTATCACCAGCAGTTCCAGTTTGAGATATAGTACCAACACTTATATTTGATGGAGATGTGGACACATCCCATTCACCATTACCTGTTCCACTTGGTACATAATCTAATAATTCTGCTCCTTCATAAACACTAATAGTAGTACCACTACCTCCGTAATCAACAACACCAGCTGCTGTTGTTTGTAAAGTGTGTGATTCATTTGATAATATAACCGCAATTGCATCCGAACCTTCTTCTATACCTACAATCGTTACATCATCACTTAATGTACCTGCTGTTGCCGTTACCTTTACTGCGGTATTTGAACCAAAGTCTGCTTTTCTTAAAAAAACAGTATCATCACCATTAACCGTAGTTGTACCTGTTGTAGCATCGGTATATAAATCTACTGCTGGAGAAGTTGTCCATGTTGTAGTTGAGTCTGTATTTTGTCTATTTGAAACTAAGGTAATAAAATTCGGTGATACTGAACCGTTTTTTGCTTTTGTGAATGTTAGGGTATCTGCAGATAGTCTTAATGTTTTTGCACTTGATGCTTTTGTAATAGTTTGTGTAGTTTCTGTTGTAAAACCACTTCCATTAACTCGTTTACCTGAAATATCATAACCGATGATTACAGTACTTGTTCCATTTGCCATGGCAGAATGGTCATTTACTAAAGCATCTTTTCCACTAATATCTATTCCATCATTACCACCAATAGTAAGAGTTGAAGTTGGAACTTGTGAAGTTGATAACGACCAAGAACCATTAGATGTACCAGTACCATCATATTCTAATTTAGTAGTACCTTCATATACTGAAATAATTGTTCCACTATTAGAATAACTCGATACAACACCATCTCCATTTGATGGAAGTGTATGAGATTGATTTGTATTTACAACCGTAATACCATCCGAACCATCTATAAGTCTAACAACAGTTATTTCATCAGATTTACCACCAGCAGTAGCAGTAACAGTAACTGAGGTGTTTGTGCCAAAATCTGCTTTTCTCAAATAAACAGTATCACCAGTTGTGGTTGAACTACCACCAGTTGATGCGTCATAAAGAGTTACCGATGGTGAAGTTGTCCAAGATGTTGCAGTTCCTATATTTTCTTTACTAGCAGTAAACTCAATAAAATCGGGAGAAAGTGTACCATCTCTTGCTTCTACAAATGATTGACCAGTTGAAGATAATCTAAGTGTTTTTGCTGCTAAGTTAGATTCTTGCCAATATGTTGTGTATGAACCACCTGTACCTGGTTCTTTTGGATATGTTGGTGTAGTTCCTTTATCATGTGCTAAAATACATTCCCATGTTATACCATTATGAGATGTTGTATCACCTGGTACAAAAGAAAACGTATCTACAAGAGTGTTCCATGTTGCAAGGATTCTTCCTTCCACCTCACCTTCAGGTGTTTGTCTAAGTGCACCTCTGAGAGTTAGTGTTTCACCATTCCATTCTAAAGCCTTATACTTACCACCAGTAGTATTACTTTTCATTGACATTTTTGGAAGGATACTTGTTCCCGCATCTCCTGCCGAATTAGACATACCCAACCAAATTCCTTGTTCTTGGAATCCGATAGTACCTGTTTGTCCTACTGCAATATAAGGTTCATCAGTACCACCTGCAATTGTAATTTGTGGATTGACTGCGTATGAAGTTGGTGGTGTACCAACATTAAGTGTATTTTTTACAAATGACTCTTCAAATATTGCTAACTTTGCTGCTACGAAGAATTCTTCTTGACCAAGTGATACCCAATAATCAGTATTTACTTCTCTACCACCACCACCATCAGCCCTTGTTGGTGCTTGAGCATCTCCTGCACCAGGTGATGAATCATTAGGAGTTATAAAAGAAGAACCACTGTCTTTTGTTGCGTAATAGGTATCATATGGTTCATTACCACTTTCAGAATAAAGTACAGAATCTCTTCGTTTAGATTCTTTGTTATAGATATATTCTATTGAACCAGTCCAAGGCCCTCTAAACACAAGACCAGGACCTACATCACCCTCTTTTGTTGATGCTATTGATTGTGATAAGAAATAAGTTGCTCTACCATTTTCAATATCAACTTTGTAAATTACAGTTGCAGTTGGATTGTCTTGTGGTAAAGTCCAATCAGTTAATGGTCCTACTGACGCAGGGTTTCCTTGTGGGAAACTTGGTTGAGTGATGTATGTATCTAAGTTAAATATAGATGAAGAATACTCACCAAGTGTACCAATAGGGTCACCTACATTATCAAGTTGTTGACTAGAGTAGTTCTGAACATTAGTTAGTTCTTGAGTACCCTTAAATGCTTTTATCTGAGTACCGGTTGTACTTAAATCAAGTTCTCCATCAACCTTAACTGTAATTGTTGGTGATGGGTTAGTTAAAAATACCTGATAATTATTTGCTCCACTTTGTACACCCGATATAGTTACTTCCTTACTTGCGAATACTGGTCCACTTGTTGAACCATCTCGTAAATCAACTCTATACGTTGTAGTTGTACCAGGTGCAGGTAAATCACCAGACCCAACTTCAAACTGATTGTTTGTACCAGGAAAAGTAACTGCGAATCCTTCTTGAAAGAATTGATAATATGCTTGAGATGATGTTATATTAAATGGTGTTGCTGTAAGAAATATAGATGTTGGTTCTAAAGATGATGCGTCTACTGGTGATGTTATAATACCATCCTTATCATAATTTGCTACCTCGGTTGTGGTTGATAGTTCAACACTTCTTGCTCGTATACCTTCTTTATTTTTTGAAAATAGTTGTTTTCTATTTACGGTTTGAGACCCACTTAATATTCCACTTGTAATTGAGAATGGATATATTTTAATTTCGTAATCAACACTACCACTATCAGTTAAAAAGTTATTAAAGTCTCTAAAGTGTAGTGTGTCATCTAAATTTCTTTCAGTTGAATTATCATTTGAAGATGAGAACGTACCAACGGATATTTGGTTTGGAGAAAGAGACGCACTAAATGTACCAGGTAAAACTAAAGAAGATGTACTAAACTCCATGTAAGTATCACCTTGTTTAACTCTCAATGTTGTATTTGCAGAACTAAAGTCAAATATTCCTCCGTTTTCTTCTGCATCTATTGTTACCGACACTGGGTCTAATTCTATATTGATTGCGTCTGCACCTTCTAATGTTTTCTTAAACTGTTGTACAAAACTTTGTGTATAAAATGAACCCGTAAAGTATGGGTGGATTTCCAAATCATATGTAACACTTGCTGTTAGGTCCATCATTTTTTGGAAACCACTTAAAGACATTGTTGCGTCACCAAGGATTTCATCAAAGGTTGTATACTCAATCCCCAAAGGAGTTATTGATGATGTAGTAAATGTACCAGGTTTTTTTGTATCATCAAATATAAGTGGTAATCTACCTTGTGTTACAGTAATTGTTGTATCTGCATTTGAATAGTTAAATACATTTCCTCGTTGGTCTGCATTAAGAACTACTGGTCTTGGGTCTATATCAACTATAATAGAATCTGCACCAGGTAATCCATCGGGTACGGAAAAAAATGTTTTATCTACTGAAATAGATGCTGATGTAATATCCTCAGTATATGTAAATGTTGTAGTTAATTGTTTTCTTTCTATTGGTACAAAATATGGAACTCCATCTTCACCAGGTCTACCACTATCTACAATGTTGTTGTCTTTATCAGTTACTACAATATCTATTCTTCTATCAAACGAATCAGTAGCATAGAACATATAATAAAATGGTTCTTTTGTCTCAGGGTCAACTGACATTGATGGGTAGATATCTAAAGTACCACTAATTGGACTTGAGTTAGTTCCTCTTAAATAGAAAGAACCAGTAACTCTACCAATCTCTGGAGTAAAAACTCTTTCATCTCTTGGGTTTATTCCAAATTGTTCTGCATCAAAACTAATAAATCCACTTGCAAGACCATCTTGTAAATCATTTAGAATAATAGAAGTTAATATAGATTCAGAAGTAGGTCCATCCATTAAATAAACCGTAAGTTCTTTATCTATTGAATCTCTGTTAAAAGTTGCGTTATAATCTATTTCACCACTACCAGTTGTACCAGCAGTTAAACCTCTTATAAATCCACTTGTCTGTGCTTCAGATAATAAAAAATATGATGATGATACATCAGTTGTGATTGGGTCAATTGATGAGGATAATACCCTAAGTTTGGCATCTGAAAATCCTGTCTGAGGTAATCCATCCTTTAACTCAATTCTATTTATACCATCAATACGATATGCTTGTATTTCTAAATCTTTATCAGAATTATTTTTTATCGATGTTCCTCTAAATGGTGTTATTTCAAAATTTACACCACCCTTACCATCTTGAACCCGTGTGATAACAACTTCATCTGATATACCTTCTGCGAATCCAGTAAATCTAATATATTGAACGGCAATATCACTTCTTGAACCAGTAAAATCTGCAACATTAAGAACAGGTGTTCTTGTATCTATGTTTTTTAATAATCCAGGATATTGTCCTCCTGCGTATTCTGATGCAGATAGGAAGTTCCCAAACTCATCATATGCACCAGATGTAAATGATATAGAACCTGTCAGTAAACTTGTTTCAATATCAAATATTATTGATGTTGGTGGCATTGGATTTGCTGGAAGTGATGCCGAATCAAATGTGAAATATAAATTAGATGGAGTTATTTCAAGTTCTTTATCAAATAAGTTTAAGTTACCACCATCAAACCTTTTTGTTGCTTCTACTAAAACAGGAATGTAGTTGTTATTGATATCATAAAATTCAAACCTATAATCAAATGTTTCAACTGCTAATGTCTTTGGAACGTTTTGAATGAATGTTATGACATCAGGTGAAAATGATGTTTCTTGAGATGCCTTTAGACTTAAATTGTTTATATACCAATTAGAACCATTTACACCAAAGTATAGTTGTGCAGAATCAAATTCATCTGCTATAAAGTTTTCATTAAAGTTTGTTTTTTGAAAAACTCCATTAGAAGAAGGTATCTCGATTATTGTTTGAGACTTTGCTACATTGTTTAGAGAACCACTCAAAAATACAGTTAGTTTTTCTCCTATTGTTAAACTTCCAGAAAGTCTTGTATTAAAATCAAGTGAGTATTCAATATCATTTTCAATATCTAAACTTTTTGTTGTAAAAAATAAATTATCACCTATTGAGTTTAACCTTGTTGAATTATATAAAAAGTTTTGGTTAAAGGAAACACTTAAATCATTAGAGGATGTTACCCAATACTCTTCTATTATAGGTTCAGTAAAAAACCCGTAAAGTTCTTCTGGTGCTGAAAAGGTTTCAATATCTCTAAGTAACTCATTTGATTCTAATTGTATCTCTTGTACAAATTCAAAATCAGTTATATTGGATTGAGACCTTCTAAATATTTTTACTCTCGCAGCATCTCCCACGAAAGTTTTCATATCAGTTATTTTTATTTTTGCAAAAGAACCAGTTAATGCAGTTGCTAAGTCATTAATACCCTCTAAATATGGGAACGTTACTGAATAGTTTTCATTGGTAAGTGATTTTACTAAACCATTTTCGGAATATGGTGGAGTTACTATTAACTCAGTTTCATTTACAACTTCTTCAACTATTGGATTATAGTTTATATTATCAAAATTTATAGGGTCTCCTTCAATAGAACCTGTCCAGTTATCTCCTGTTTTAATTTTTAATCTATATGAAGTTGGTAAACTAAAATTAGATAAATTTGTATTTTCAATTGGAACTAATGGAATACCATCAACCGTACCAGTTTGAGTAACTAATCTTGAATTATTGCTAAAGATTGGTTTGTTTATCTCATCAATAGTAACTTCAGGTCTTCTATAAAACCTAACTCTATCTTCATTCGATATATTTTTATTTACTTGAAAAGTTCTTTCCCACTTAACATTATAAACACCCTCCCATTGGTCTGGTACAACTCTTTTAACTCCCTCATCATCATACTCCTTTAGTTCACCTAAAACAGTAATCTTACCTAATCCAATTGGTGTATCGTTATATATGTAAACAGCAATTAATTTAGAAATACCTTCATAGTATTCTGGAATACCATTACCTGGTTCAAAGTATATTGGGTCTCCATTGACATCTAAAAGTTCAATCTTTATTTCAGTTGATTCTTTTAAGTATTCTGAACCCTCTATAAGAAACCCATTCTTACCACCGGTAAACGTATCCTTAAATTCGGTTATTCTAAAGTAATCCGAATTTGGATTGTCATCGTTTATAAATGTTTGAAATGATGATAAATTTTGAAGTGGTGAATATTTTTTAATTCTTGCCATTAAGTAATAGTTCCTTTAATTCCAGTATAAATATTTCAAAAATATAATTTAGAATATTTATTCTAAAGAAAACTAAAGAGTTCTAAAGAAATGAATAAAAAATACGCAATGCTACAAATTGATGCTGATGTTCATCAGTTATTAAAGTCTTTTTGTAAAGAAAAGGGATATAAGATGAATGGATTAGTAGAATCTCTTATAAAAGAAAAAGTATCACCCAAACAAACTCAACCACAAAACATTTTAAGGTCTAACTAACTGCTCTACCTTTCATCTGTTCCCAATCTCTATTCTTCCTAACCGAATCATTTGTTTTTTGGGTTGCAGATAAAACATTATTTGTTGTTCCCATAATTTGAGTAATGTAAAGTAGTGCTGATAAATCTTTTGGAAAACAATGTCCACCAAATCCATAATCACCATCGTGACCAGGTACGTTCCAGTGTGAGTTACCTAATCGGTCATCGTGAGTTGCATATTCAACAACCTTATCATAGTCAATATTCAAACCTTCACATAATTGATATATCTCATTCGCAAAAGAAACCTTTACCGATAAGAATGCATTAGTTAAGTATTTAACCATCTCAGCATGAGTTGAATCTGTTTTGATTATATTTGCTTTAGGAAATACTTTTGAAAATATCCTTTTTAGATTTGTTGTTGATGGTCTTGGTCCTCCTAAAATAATTCTATTTTGATTATTATAATCTTCTATCGCATTTCTTTCAGTTAAAAACTCTGGATTAAACACGACTTGTAGTTGTGGGTATTTCTCATTAAGAGATTGGGTTGTACCTGGTGGAATTGTTGATTTAATTACAACAGTCTTTGTGATACCAAATTCAGAACATCTCTTTACTGCGTTTTCTACAATTGAGGTATTACACCTACCAACCTCATCCATTGGAGTTGGTAAACAAATAAATACAATTTCATTATCTAATGTTTTTTGTTCTGATGAATTACTTTTAGATGAATCTAAATCATAAGTACTTATATTGTAATACTTTTTGAATTTTTGATAAACTGCATTACCAACAAACCCCTGTCCTATAATTCCTATTTTACTCATTACTAAAATTTAATATTACTAAATCCATTTACTTTTTTAATTTCCATAAGAGAATCCACTACATCTCTCATTGAATCAATATGTGATATAATCATCACAAAATCAAATTGAGTTTTAAGATAAGCAAACAACATATACAATGATGTGAGGTTCTCATTATCTAATGTTCCAAATCCTTCATCAATTACTAAGAAGTTTGGTCTTGGTAGGTTACATACGTTGATTAGAGCGATTCTAATTGCTAATCCACTAATAAACTTCTCCATACCACTACACATCTCTAAACTCCATTTCTGGTCATCATAGACAATGTTAGCATTAATATTCTTACCATCCATCTCTAATTGTAATCCAAACTCTACGATTTGACCTAAGATGTTATTTACTTCACCTTCTATCATTGGTAGTGCCTTTGAAATCAAT
>MDSX01003955.1_pt1 | contig 11075 bp, 6 predicted proteins | sample 811141 | NCBI WGS metagenome assembly MDSX01 (sample SAMN05326642, study PRJNA326480) | marine metagenome | isolation source: seawater | place: Atlantic Ocean: South East | collected 2010
AACTTTTCCTGTTCCACAGCCTTCTTCAGGTACTGCATGTCCTTGGCGCACAGCTCCGCCTGGATGGTCTCCAGGTCCCGCACGGGGTCCACGGAATCGTCGACGTGGATGACTTCCTCGGAATCGAACGCGCGCACGACGTGGAAGATGCCGTCGACGGCCGAGATGTGAGACAGGAAATCGTTCCCCAGTCCCGCACCCTCCGCCGCACCTCGGACCAGACCGGCGATGTCGGTGACGTGCAGGTAGGCTGGATACTCCGACGGGGGTTTCCACATGTTGCACAGGAAATCGTAGCGTTCATCCGGCACTGCACACCTCGCCTCGTTGGGTTCGATGGTGCAGAATGGAAAGTTCTCCGCGGCTATGGACTGATCGGTGAGGAGATTGAACAGAGATGACTTGCCGACGTTGGGTAAACCGACGACGCCCATCTTGAGGTTATTGCGCACGCGACCGAATCGAGCGGCGCCCACAGCTTCCTCGGGCTCGTCTTTCTTCTTCGGCGGCATGGCGTAGTATCCCTCACCCCGACTTGGCGGGCCTTTGGCGGCGCGGCAAAAAGTGTATCGGAAACTGCGGATCTCTCGGCTAAATGCAAAAGAAACTCAAGATGATGTCGCGCAGACGCGGTGAGGGCGAAGAGGGAGAGAGTCATCTTAAGTTTATCATTCAAGCCGCAAGGTGCGGCTCTACCCTTGTTTTACAAATGTTTTTATGTGTTTTCATCCCGGCCCCTTCGAGCGAGCATGTTTGTCGTACAACCGAGACATCCTTTCGTCCGGAATATGTTTACCTTATTTGGTACACTTCGAAGACCACGGCGGCGGCATCCGATGCCGTCGGCGCTCTTCCCCCCTCTCTCTCCAACCTCCATTTTTTGGTTTTTTCTCTCTTGTGTTTTCTGTTCATCAGTCGCGCTCGTCTCAGAGCTCAACCTCGGGCTCAAAGCCCTCGAGGTACGAGTCGAGCAGCTTGGTGTACTCGACCATGAACCTATCCTCGACACGGTCATCCTGATCGAGGTCGGCCCACCCGGTGCCCTTGGGCCGGTGCACCGTGAGCCCGTCGTCGGCGCGAACAGCCGCCGAGGCGGACGAAGCCGCCCTGGACACGAGCTTCTCGAGGTCGGACATGCGGTTGGGCATCGGCCTCGACATCATCCCCGCGATGTCCGCGGGGCAGCAGCCAATCGCGGCGGCGCGCTGCAGCAGCGTGGTGCACACGCGGAGGACGCGTTCGGAGCTGGGCTGAAGCTCGATGCCCTGCTCTCGGAGTAGGTCGATGTCCGCGTCGACGTCAATGTCGGCGACGTACTCGCGAATCTCCTCCGAGTACGGGAGCTTAGCCTGGGGCCAAAACTCCCACTCGAAGCAGACATCCTCGAGAGTGTGGGGGAGCGCGTAGCCGTGGTCGATGGGCACCAGCTTCATGTCGCCATCCTCGGACTTTTGCACGAGGATGTTGCCCGCGTTGCGGTCGGTGTTTGCGAGCCGGATGTCGAGCTGCGTGATCTTGTGCACCTCGTGGACGGGAAACTTGTGCGGGCCCATCTCCTCAGCCTCAGTCGCGCCGTGCACGTACGCCTGGAACGAGCCCAGCTTGCCGTGAAGCGCGGAGAGGTCCTCGCCATCCTCGCCGTGGAACTGTTCCCCGAGGTTGGCGAACGATGTCGCGGGGACACCGGCGAACCCGTCGTGGTCCAGCACGTACGCGGCAACCTCCCGGCTGGCGCCCTCGCCGACGCGGGTCCCTTTGCGTAAGCCCTCGCCCGACGCCGGCGCGACGTTGCGGCCTCGCGGGTTGTTCCTCGCCAGGGGTTCCTCATCCACGGGCTTGAACACGGCGCAGGTCTGGCCCTCCTGGTCGCGGAGAAAGTACGCACCCCCCATGCCCGAGCTGGCGAGCTGCGGCCGGTTGCCCATCGCGAGTCCTTGGCGCGCCAGGTCAAAGCTGCGGGACAGATCCGGGGAGCCAAACGCGGTGGGGGAGTCGTTGGAACCCGCCGGTGAGTCCCACGCGCTGTCCACGGATGATCCCGCGGAGACGCCAGTGTATCCCATCGAGTTGCGGCGGCCGGGGATGTTCCGCGGGACGCTGTTGTTGGCCGGTTGGCCGTTGGACCCTAGGGGCGATAAACCACCGGGTTTCCAGGCGGAGTTGGTCGCCGCGTTCCAGCTGTGCCTGGAGGGGCGGCGCATGGGGATGCCGACACCCCTGGACGCGTGGGGTCTGAGCTCGAGCGTCGCGCCGTCGGCGACGCCGTACATGTTGAGCGGGCCGTCCTTAAGCTCCCTGCCCCCGTAGAAGAGCTGGGAGGGCAGTGGGGACTTGACGGCGCCCTCGCCGCTGGGTCGCATCGCCTCGAGCTTGGCCCTGAGCGACTCGGTGGTCTCGTTGGCGTGGAGCTTAACCTCGAGGTCCTTGGTGCCGCGCATCTTAACCGTGATGTTCGCATCCTTCCTGACCATCAGGTGGAGCGTGGTGTTATCCGTGATGCCCTCCTCGACGACGGTGGCGCCGTCGTCTTCCAGCGTGCGGCCGTCGTCGGCGACGATCAGAGAGAGGTCGTTCATCTCCGTCTCGGGCGCCTGCAGCAGCTTGGACCCGCCGTGCTCGAGCGCGTCAGCCTGGACCATGAACTTCTTAAGGTCCGCGACCGTCTGGTGCTTGTCGAGGGGCAGCCAGTACTCGCGCTCGTCCACGACGCCGTCGTCGTCGACGCCCGCCGCAGCTTTGACGCAGATGTACTGCATGTCGCGCAGGCGCATCATGAGCTCGCGGTACGCCGGAGAGGAGCACTCCTCCTCAACCTCATCCTCGGTGGCGTCCGGCTCCAGCTCTTTGAGCTCATCAATCTCGGACAGGCTCGACGCGGATGCGGAGCTCGCCGGGAGGAGGAGCTTGCGGGTGACCAGTCCGCCGCCCAGGCTCTCCATCAGCGTCTTCCCGCCCCTCGCGCCGGACATCCAATCCGGCTTGAGCTTGAGCGTCAGGCTCGTCACCACCTGGTTCCTGAGAACCTCCACGGGCTTGGAGTTGCCGTTGGCCAGTAACACGCGGATGTCCGTGGCGGCGCGGGACGAGGCACGCGGCGCTCCGAGCGGCGACGTCGGCGAGTCGCTCTCGTCGCCGCCCGCGTTTCCGCCCATGTCCGCGCCGAACGTATCGTCCGAGTCGCACTCATCCGCCCACGCCTTCGTCGGCGACGCCACCATGCCGAGCTTGGAGGCGTTGAACACGAGGTCCTCGTCGTCCTCGTCGGTGTCCTCGCGCAGTGCGGTGAGGAGCGAGGAGTGGAAGCCCTCGATGCGGTTCGTCGGCGGCGGCGTGTTACGGTTTTGGTTTTGTTGATGCGTCAGCGACGGGCTCGGTCGCCTCGTGGGTTCCTCGTGCCCGCCCGGGGTCCGAACGTTCGGCAGGTTCACCGGTGCCGCCGCCGGTGGCCTGGGTTCGATGAGGCTGAACATCGAAAGAAGTTGTTTTTGAAAGTAGTTGTTGTGGTTGTTTGTATTCGGGGTGACAGCTGTGGATTCACAGATCCGGCGCCCCTAGCGAAAAGAAGAGTGGTTTTCCGATCCCTGCATGATGGAAGGAAGGGGAAGGAGGCGGGGCGGCGTGAGTTGAGCGCGAGCGGACGAGGGACGCGATGACGGGCGTGCTCGGGGTTGGGATAGGGGTCGAGGATGTCCGATACGCGCTCGAACCCTCCACGCCCGGTCCCGTACGCCCCGACGCGCTCGGCCGTTCGAAGAGCCGTTCAGGGTAAAAAAGACACAGCTGGCGGGTTGGTGACTCGGACTCAGGAGACCAAGGTTCGAGTTCTCACCGTTTGGGAACCGCGGGGGTGCCCGAATCCCGGAGTTAATCGCGGGTCACGACGGGTTCGGCGAGCCTGCGTCGCCGGTTGAACGCCGGACGGTGCGGGATTCGATGCGGTTTGATTCACCCTGCGTGTGTCGGATGTGATTTGGTCAGTTTTTGGCGGATACGAGCGTCGCGAGATGGGCGGGGCGGCGCGGAGACGGAGGACTTCCACGTCCTTCTTCTCGCGCATCGCCACCCTGGAACTTTCCCGAGTCCCGAAAAAAAAGCGAAAGGCCCCGGCGGAAGGGCGCGGCCGCGGGCTCGCGCGACGAGGGTTCACGCGCGACGAGGCGCGAGGACACCCCTGAAGGAGTGTACCGACGCCGACGCGGCGATCACGCGCGTCTCGCGGCGGGAACTCGGCGCGGGGAAGGAGGTTGCCGTGCTGACGAGGAGGGGGTGTTCGAGACGGAGATGGGGCGCGCACCCTCAAAGAAAAAATGGAAGGCCCTCGCCCTCGTTTACCACCGTCGTTCGCAGACGCCGAACGGACGGTTTGCCTGTGAAGGCCACCCAAGTGTCCCTGACGGTCTCACCAGCACGAACGGACGAAAATCGCCCGATACGCGAAGATGCGAGGACACCACCCACCTAGATTCCGGCCGTGCCGGTTGCGCTATTTCTAATGAGTTCCCGGGAAAACTTTTTGCGGGGCTCGATCTTACGTTTCCTATTTTTTGTATGGGCAAACAGTCTTGGTCCGATCTGCGACCTTGCAAACGTGGCACGCGCCAAACCCAAACGCCGAGACGGACAGGGAAGAAATGAGAAAAGAAGGGGAAACCTCGCGATTCATTTATCTCACACCCTTCTGAGCTTTGTAAATTTTAACGAACCAGTCTCTATCGGCAAACAGTTTAAATTTGCGCGAAGCGACGCTCAATTGGCGTTCTATTTGACGACAAATGACAAATGAGCTTGATTGCCCATACCCTGAAAGTGAGTTGGTATCGGCCATGTTTTAGGACGAACAGAAGTGTTCGGCATCATTATTGGAAACTAACTCTCGCGGGCACCGCAGACCTCACGGACCGCCACAACCTCACCGACAACCGAACCGAGTCCCGGGTCCGACCTCACAGACTCACCGACTCGCGATGATGCTCGCGAGTCGCGTCCCCACCGCAGCAGTGGCCGCGAGCACCGCGAACGCGCGACGATTCAACCGAGCGCCCGCCGCCAATGGCTTGAAATGCGCCAACCGCCGCTCACGTCATCCTCCCACCGTCGTGCGTCGCGCCGAGAGTCCCTCGAGCCCGGACGCCGTCGCGGACAACGTCGAGCGCGCCGCTCAACTCCTCGACCAGATCATCCAGGAGACCGTGGAGGCGATATTCGTCGAGGAGGCTGTCGAGGAAGTCATCCCGGGAGACGACGACGACGACGTGAAAATCGCGAACGGCGCCTCCAAGGACCTCAACGAGGACGCCCCAATCGGGAAACCACCCGTCGTGGACAAAGAAGCCGTCCTACGCGGCGTGATCCTGAAACACCTGGACGAGTTCGACGGGTCGTTCCTGGCCGCCATCTCGGCGTACGTGCAGGTCGCGGAGGCATCCGGGGACTTTGGCCTCCTCAGCATGCTCGCCGCCATTCGAGACGAGGTCATCGCGGCAGTGTCGGGGGAGATGCAACCGGAGATCCAGGTGGTGCAGCTCGTGGCCAGGCTGGCGGACAAGGAGGACAGGCTGGAGGTCCTACGCGCGGCGCACAGGGGCGGGGGTAAAGCCGCGGGGGAGAACGTGCCGGCGGCGAAGATTGAGAACGTGGAAAACGCCGCGGCGAGGCTCTGCGACGAGATGGAGTCGTCCGAGCACGTCCCTAACTGGCAGCTCCTGTACCAGCTCCTGTTGACCCGCGAGACATCGCGGCAGCTGCACCCGAATGTCGACGCCCTCGGCGTGTACAACACCACGGTGGTCAACAGCTCGTTCTCTCCGTCCGAGATTCCCGTCGCGGAGGCGGCTATGATCAAGGAGCTGGTGATGATTGCGGATCCGCTGGAGCGCAGGGCGAACGTCATGGCCAAGTTCGTGGAGTGCCAGGCGCTGGACGAGTCCGCGACGCGGTCCAACCTGGACAGCGGGAAGATCAAGCTCAAGCGCACGAGCCGCGGGTTCAAGCCGAGGGATGAGGAGGTTGGTGACGAGGACCGCGGGATGGACGTGTTTGACATTCGCGACGTTCGACCCGGCCGGTTCATCGACTGCGTGTTGAACATGAGGGTCGCGATGCAGCGGGAGGGGCCGGACGCGGCGGTCATGGTGGAGGTGCTCACGGCGATGTACTTCGAGGCGTGCGATGTGGTGCTGGAGCAGGCGGAGAAGGGCGCCAAGAAGTACCGGGCCTCGGAGCAGTCGCTCGAGGAGTTTGGCGACTCGGCCAAGAGTTAGTTTGTCGACAAGTCTCAGCCCGCGCGGCTAATCTAGTCTATGATGCGTCCACCCCCATCGCTACGTCTATCGCCCGAAAGAGCCTCGCGACGGCGTCGTCCTCGTCGCGGTCCTCCACGTCCTCCATCGTCTCCAGCGGCGGGCTGTCCACGAACGCCAGGGCTGAAGCCCCGCACCGAACCGCCGTCTCCCTGGCATCCTCGGCGGACAGCTGCGCCGACGCGATCGCGTCCCGCTTGGCACCCACGAGCACGACGGGGCACCCGAGCCGCGACCGCACGCGCTCCACGTACTCCGGCACGCTCCTCAGGCTCGCGGCGTCCGCGAAGGAGAAGACGTGGACCACGACGTCGGCACCCGCCAGCTGTGCGTCGACCGCGTCGGGATGCCTCGCCGCGTGCCTGGCGCCCACGTCCCACAGGTCGTACGTCCGGCCGTCCTCCCTGTCGACGCGCGTGATGGCCGTGCCGAGGGTCTCGGGGAGTGCGCCGAGCCAGTCTCCCTTCGCCGCGTGATACACGAGCGCGGTCTTGCCCACGCCGGGGCGACCGGTGACCGCCACCTTCATCCTCTCTCTTCGTGCCCACCCGACTGATGACAAATAGATCGTCTGCGCAGATTAACAACCACATTTTGAGATGGACGAGGGCGAGCAACCCTGGGAGGTCTCGGGATTTCCCTGGGACGAGCGGCCGGGCGATGAGACCGGTGAGCCCACCGCGCTGGAGCTCGTGTGGAACATGAAGTCGTGGGAGGTGATCGCCGATAAGGGAAAGGAGACCCTGCACATGAGGGGGTTCCTAATCTTCTACTGGACCGACGCCCGGTTACGGGGATGGCCGACGAAGAAGCTTGGGGATAAGCCGCCCGAGAACATCTGGAGACCGACTTTCATCACGTGCGCAGGATTCAGCCTCGAAAAAGGAGAGAAAGGCGGGATGCTCCCGGAATTCTACTCGGCCGGGGTCGACAAGGAGGGATTGAGCGACGGCCGGTTGAAGCTCGAGATCCCCATCAGCCTCCCCGGGGGGTTCGACATCTCGAACGGAGACATCGACCGGTTCCGGTCATTCCCATTCGACTCGACGAGGGTGGACCTATCCTGCTGCGTATTCAGTGGGAAAGGGCCGATGTTCGTCAACAAAGACGTCACGCTGTCCCTGCGCCGGGAACAGATGCAGTCGGCGGGGCTGGAACATTCGAAGGTTCAACAGATCGATTACGACGGCGTCGACCGGAACAGCAATGATTACGAGCTATGCGGGCTGTCGATCGCCGCGGGGGCCCATCCCCCGCCGCCGTTCCTCAGATCGGGCACGTACGAGGAGGGAGACAAGATGTGCGACATTCTGCTGTCGTTTCATATACGCCGCTCGTATATATTTTACCTTCACAACGGCGTCAAGCCGCTGTATACGATCGCAGCGTTTGGGTTCTTCGGCTACGCCATTGAGCCCAGCGACCTCGCCAACCGAGTGGCACTGGGGGCGGTGCTATTTTTATCCATATACGCGGTACAGTGGACCACCGCGGGACACATTCCGAGGCTTCCGTTCGAGACGGTGCTGGACAACGTGAGCGAGAGCGTATCCGCGGTGCTCTTCCTGATTCTCATCGGCAACGCGATTGCATACCACGTGGCGAGGCCGGAACGCGACTGCGTGGACTCCGAGTGCGACTTTGACGATAAGAAGGCGGATAGGATCGATTTGATCTGCGCGCTGATGGTGTGTGGGTACGTGCTTTTGTACAGCGTCGGGTACAGGACGGTGTTCGCGGCGTGGTGGGCGAATAGGCGCACGGGCGCGAGCAGGCCGTGGACTAAGGGGCCGTACCTTCGAAATAAACGGTTCCTGCCCACGGTGGAGGCGTACCACCTCAAGATCGACGACGCGTTCGTGGTGAAGCACGGGAAGAAGTATTTGGGGCAGGGGGAGAAGATTAGCAACCCGCTCGAGCGGTGGTGACGGTGTAGATGATCTGATCGATGCGTTGCGCGCCGGCGGCTATCTCTCTCTCGCGCTCACGGCTGTGTTCCGGTCGATGAGTTCCATCACGCTGGCGTACATGGCCTCTCGCGTCATGGTCTCCCCATACTCGTACCTCGTACCTCCCCCATTCTTGCCCGGGTTAAGCCCGGCCCCCATCGGGCGACTCCGGTTCTGCCGGAAGAGTCGCGCCGCTAATTGGTTATTTTCGCCGAGCTTCCGCCCGTCGCCGGATGTGGTCCTCCTGCCCGCCCCTCCACTCAAAGCCTCGACGTTGTTGATCACAGAGTCCGCCTGCACCAGGGTCACCTTAAGCGCCTCGCACGCCCGGCTGAAGTTTTCGCACGAATCCGCGACGTTCTTCGAAGCCGCCGTGGCCTCTCTGCAAGTTCTCATGAGCTCCTTCACCGCGATGAAGAAGCCCGCGATGCACGCGGTGAAACCCGCGAACATCAGCGTGAGGGCACCGCCCAGGAGCACCTTGAAGCCCGTATGATGCGTGAGCGGGATCGGTTGGGGAGCAGCCGGGACGGCGACCGCCGCGCCGAGCTGGAACAGTTCATTGGTGAACGGTGAACGGGGTGCCGACGATGGCGATGTTCCTCCATATGCGTTTGTCCAGTTGTCAACGCCGTGGTGGCTGGCGGACACGCTTCTCCGGGATGCGCGCGCGCTGGCGACGGGCCGGCGAGCCCGGGATCGAAGGGACGCGACGTGTCGCGCGAGAACAAGCGCCTGGGGTGTGGAAACGGCCCGAGACATGCGTCACGGGGTTCGGGTGCGACCCGCGAAATGGCTCGGGATGGTGCCGAGAGGTGCCCGACAAAAAACACCTGCGTGAAACTTCCGAGATTCTGGTGCCCAGCGATGGGTGCCCAGTTGCCCAGGAGGCTGTCAGAAGGAAACTCGACTTTTTGGCGTGAATGAAACGCATACCAGCGCAGATGAACTTTCATGATTTCTATTTTACACTGCTCTCATGGGTGTTTGCAGGTGTGCATTATCCGTCACGCGGAAATAAACGATCGAAAATGGCGCGAGGAAATTCGTCGCGATGTCATTGGTCGAAATTTCGACGGGCGACGCTTCGCGCGGTTTTCGGTCGCGAAGATCCGTAGACGCTCATTCCAGATCCCGCTTCACGACGCCCACCCGCTTCGCTAAACTCCAGGTGCGCACCCGTCCCGATCCGCCCACGTACCCATTTCGTATATTTCCCCTTCATCGCCCCTCGTTCAATCAAAACGCCGTCCCCGCATCGAGCTGACCTCGTCACCCCTTTCCTCGGCACCACAAAAAGATTTCAAGATCACCATCATGATGAACGCCTGCGTCCTGTCGATCCAGGCCAAGCCCGCGCTCCGCCTTCGTGGCTCCAAGCCCGTCGCGCGTCGCGCCCGCGTCGCATCCGTGACGCGCGCCGTCATCTCCGATCCCCCTCCCATCAAGACCACCGCCAAGTTCACGCAGGACTGGGCGCTCCAGGTAGGTGGGCGCGGCCCCGCGAAAACTTTTCAATTTCGGCACCTCCCGCCTGACCCCCGAACTGACCCTTCACTCCCTTCACTCCCGCGTCTATCAGGGCGTCCCCAAGGACGACGAGATCGCCGGTACCTTCGTCACCCACCTCGAATGCTCCCTCACCGGCGAGAAGTACACCGCCGACGAGCTTCACGGCCTCGCCGAGTCCGGCAAGCCTCTTTTGGTCCGCTACGATTTCGCGAGTCTCAAGGGCAAGCTGACCCGCGAGATCCTCGCGTCGCGCCCGCCCACGCTGTGGAAGTGGCGCGAGATGCTCCCCGTGCGCAAGGCGGAGGACTGCGTCACCCTCGGCGAGTGGATGACCCCCATCGTCGACGCCCCCAAGCTCGCCGCCGAGGCTGGCATGGAGGAGGGCGGCGCCCTCCTGGTGAAGGACGAGGGCCGCCTCCCCACCGGCTCGTTCAAGGCCCGCGGCCTCGTCATGGCCGTCTCCATGGCTAAGGAGCTGGGCGTGACCCGCATGGCCATGCCCACCAACGGCAACGCCGGCGCCGCCATGTCCGCGTACTGCTCCCGCTGCGGCATCGAGACCTACATCTTCGCCCCAGAGGATACCCCCGATACCAACATTCGCGAGATGGCCCTCCAGGGCGCCAACGTCTGGCGCGTCAACGGCTACATCGATGATTGCGGCAAGATCGTCGGCGGCGGCAAGGAGGAGATGAACTGGTTCGACACCTCCACCCTCAAGGAGCCCTACAGGATCGAGGGCAAGAAGACCATGGGCCTCGAGCTCGTCGAGCAGTTCGGCTGGGACGACCTCCCCGACGTCATCATGTACCCCACCGGCGGCGGCACCGGGCTCATCGGCATGTGGAAGGCGTTCGCTGAGCTCAAGGAGCTCGGACTCATCAAGCCCGAGACCAAGCTCCCGAAGATGGTCGCCGTTCAGGCCACCGGCTGCGCCCCCATGGTCAACGCCTACGACGCCGGCGAGGAATTCGCCACCCGAGTCGACGGCGCCTTCACCCGCTCGGCGATGGGCATCCGCGTCCCGGCCGCCGTGGGCGATTTCCTGATCCTCCGCGCGGTCCGCGAGTCCGGTGGCTGGGCGGTCGCGGTCACCGACGACGCCATCGACGAGGGAGTCGAGGAGTTTGCCAAGAAGGAGGGATTCCTGCTCTGCCCCGAGGGCGCCGCCACCTACGCCGCGTTCAAGAAGGGACTCGCGGACGGCAAGATCAAGAAGACCGACCGCGTGCTGCTGTTCAACTGCGCAACCGGCCTGAAGTACCCCATGCCCCCGTCCAACAACGACATCGACAGGCACGAGCCCATCGATTAC
>MDSX01057166.1_pt1 | contig 11075 bp, 8 predicted proteins | sample 811141 | NCBI WGS metagenome assembly MDSX01 (sample SAMN05326642, study PRJNA326480) | marine metagenome | isolation source: seawater | place: Atlantic Ocean: South East | collected 2010
GAAAAAATCACTAATTAGTGGTAATTCAGAATATACAATTTCTAGAATAAAAGAAATTTATAATATTGAAGCAGGATTATTATGGCCAAGTATATCTTCTGAAGAGTTCTCTCCAGTACCTCAAGAAAATGAAAAGAAGATATTTACTGAAATTTCAAAACCATATGTAGTTAATATCGGCCGGGCTAGTTGGGCTAAAGGAACTTGGGAAACAATCTCTATGCTTGAAAATAGTGGAATTTCAATGGCTCATGTAGGAGGAGGTGATTCAGATGATATCCAAAAACTAATTTTACATGCAAAATCTTGTAATGTAGAAGTTTGGTTCGCACCAAGATTGTCTCAAAATGATTTATCTGGACTATTAAGAGGTGCTAGAGCTAGTATTAGTATGGCGCATGGAGAACCTTTTGGATTAACTCCAATAGAAGCATTTTCAATTGGAACTCCTGCTATCTTCGTCAATGAAGGAGGATTTCTTGATACAATTGTTGATACTGAAAATGGAAGACTAATTCCTAGAACTAATTCAAAAGAATGGAGAGATGCTTTAGAGCAAGCAAAAGACAAGAACCTACGAATTAACTGGTCAAAAGCAGGTAAAGAAAAAATTCACTCACTAGATTTAACTTGCGAAAAACATGCAGAAAGAATCTTTCAAATATACAATGACTTTTGTTGAACGGATATCAAACTGATGAATCTGCGATCTTAAAAGAAAATATTACTGAACTCAATCCAATCAATACAAGGAATAGACTAATCCATTGATTTATGACAATTGAATCCATAAATTCAGGCCAAAATGGTAAGAAATCAAGAGTAGATTCACCTAATGTTATTTTTGACCCAATAGAACCTAAAATCATAATAGCAATCAAGCCAAATAAAGCAGATAACGTCTGTATATTGGCTAAAGCAGAATGATTCCATATATCAGAACCATATCTTCTTCTGCCAATAATATAGGATAGGGTAAACCCAATTGCAATTCCTGAGAAAATAAATTTATTGTATAAAATAGCACTCCCAGATGGATCTGAGACAGAATAATATCCTGAAATCATAGCTAAAGGGAGTGTTATAAATGTGAGAATTGAAGCAGCATAAGACGCCTTATCTAAAGTTGATTTAGATGATTCAAGATTAGAAATATACGAAGACAACCAAGCCAATAATGCACAGATGCCCATTAGAGTACCGGAACCTGCTGCAAGTCCTACGACCATATGGTGGAATGTTACTGCGTACATTACTACTCACCTCCTGAAAGATTCGGATCAGCTACCCATTCATTTTCAACTGGATCCCATAACCAACCCGGATTATCATCAGATTTTATCAATCTAGACCAATAATCACTATCTAGTTCAGAAACAGAGTTCTCTACCTGATTCGTGACAATTGATTCCTCAACCACTGTTGTATGATCTATTGATTTCCTAACTCCTCTAGGTGCGAACCAAGTTTGTAATGAAAGCATAAATCCAAGAATTATTAGTATGAAAGCGACAGATTGTAGTTTAGCTCCTAATGATGTCCCATCAAAATATGGTTCAGAAGTACCAATAGATAACCATGGCATTTGATTACTAAATTCGTCCATTGATGCAATTATTTGATATTCAATCCTTGTATCTCCAAGAGTTGCGGGGAGTGATACTTCCCATTCTTGGTCCGCTACCATATCTACAGTTGCTTCATGAGAAATAGTCTCGCCTGAGAGTCTCCAATAAACAGTAAGGGACTCTGTATTAACAGTTCTAATCGTAATCGCCGATGAATCTCCAGAGATTCTCTCTTCGGGAGACGTCCAACCATCAGCAAGAGTTGGATAGTTTTCTGGAATAGGTTCAATATTTACGGCGATAGCCTCGGTTTCACCGATGAATGCTTTATTATCATGATTATAGTAACTACCATGATGTATTGAAACATAAATTTCTTTCATTCCTAAATCATCTGGAACTAATAGAACCCAACTGACATTTACTTGGTTATCTGAAGATACTACTTCAACATAGTTCGATAAACCTCCATTGGGATCTTGTATTATTGTCCATCCATAATCTTCTGGATGGTCGCCATTTCCATTCTTAGAACCAAGCAAGAATATACCAACTAAGCCATTATTGGATGTATCTAGATTACTAATGGAAACAGACACTTCAGTAGTTGTACTAGAATAGGCAGTAGAAGGAATTTCTACATCTATTATCGCCGAAGAAGCTGAAGAAAGGCTTGGATCTCCATGACAAGAACCACCACAGGTGTAATCTCTGTTACTATCTCCTTTTCCTCCTGGATTTGCGACACCTGAAGAAGTTGCTAAAAGTAAAGTTAGAATTACACTTAATACTAAAATTCTAGATTTCATAATGACAACCTCCTTTTTCTAATTTGTATATTTATTATAATACTTGATAAAGCAAAAATTAGGAATATTATTGACAAGGGCATAGATAGAACTGTGATAGATCCTGTTGGAGATTCGTCAACTGAACTAGTAACTGATGATGCATCAACATTGACAGTATTAATTCCATTTTCTAACCAAAGAATTTCATGGCCATCTATGATCTGACTAACTGCATAATATAAATCTGAAGCAATTGGAGCAGTATGACTCCAACTATTCTCAGTAGTAACGCCAACAAGTTTCATATTTTCTAAAGATACAGTTGGAGTAGAAGAAAGATATATTCGATATTCTTCAGCATTACTTATCCATGATAATTCTACGTCAGTTCCACTGATTTCTCCAGTTAATGAGGTGACCATTGGGACAGGGCCTAAGACCAAGACATCTTGTATAGTAACTGAAGACTCTAAATCATCGGTAACTGTTAGTTTAACAGAATGTGTACCCTCACCAAGAAGAACTTCAATATTAGAACCAGAATAAGACAGACTATTTATTTGCCAAAACCAACTAACAATTGAGCCATCTGAATCAAAAGAAGAGGTTCCATCGAATTCTATCATTGATCCAGGTAGAGATATCTCAGGAATTGTGGACCACAAAGGTAGAGGTGGCAGATTAGAAATTGTCACGATTTCTGAGGTTTGACTAGTTAATCCCCAGGGGTCTCTAACTGTAACTATGACTTCCCAAATTTGACCTGGTTCTAATCTTTCAGAAGGAACGAGAGATTGGTCATCTAAATCTGGTACTTGATAGCCATTACGATACCATGTAACCTCGAAAAATAGAGGCTCATCATCTGGATCTATAGATGAAGAAAGTAATACAAGAGACTCTAGTGAATTAGGAACTCCTAGCTCTGGAAATGAAGATGGCTCCCCTAAATATCCAGATACTCCAGAACCCAGTACGATGATTGGTTGCTCAGGAGCCGCATTTTCAATGACTCGTGATTGTGTGGTCATTCCGCTACCTAAACTATCTCCGTCTCGAGGTATTACTTCTACTGCCCAATGTTGATCCCGATATACATATTCGGATGAAATTGTAATCAATCCATCAAATTCAGGAATTCTTTCTCCATTAACCCACCAATAGATTTCGCTACCCGATTCTAAATCTCCATCTAAATCAAAATGCTCCCATACTACTGAAAGATCTTGATTAGCGATTAATATGCCTTCAGGGATCATTGAGATAGAAGTTACTTCAGGAGGACTATTCAGTATAGTAATACTATCAGCATCGACCCATTCTGACCATATCAAAGAATCAGATACTCGGACACTGGCATACCATTCTTCTTCTTTTGAGGTTGCATCGGAAGAAACCCATGTCATGTCATTGAAAGCAGATACTTGAATTCCATCTCGGTACCAAATTATTTCAGTTCCAGCAAGATCATCACCATCTGAATCAAACCATCCAACTACAACTTGTAAATTATCATCAGTATATGCATTGGAACCTTGTGAAATATAGGCATTGGCAGTTGGAGCATTATTTGAGGAACCGATAATAATTATTCCAGTTGACTTAGTCAAACCAAAAGAAGTTCCATCATAAGGTGTTACTCGAGCTTCCCATTGATCACCCGAACGAATCATCAAAGAAGATACTGTCAAGGTATCATCAAGATCAGTGATTCTAGCTCCGTCAAGATACCAACGTATCTGAGAATCTTGTTGATTGTCACTGTCTAAATCAAAATAGTCGTAATCCAACTCTAAATTATCAGTATCTAATGGAGCATCTGGTGAAACCTCAAGATTTCGTGCTATAGGAATCGTATTCTCAATTATTACAGGATTCAATGATACCACATCACCATCATCTTCACCATCCGAAGGAGTAACTTCGACTCTCCATTGCTGATTCTTTGATATCCAAACATCAGGGACATCCTTCATATCATTAATTTGAGCTATTTGGAGGCTATCTCGGAACCATCGAATGGTAGTTCCCTGTTCAGAATTACCATCTTCATCATTGAAGTCATATTCCACACCCAATCCTGTTTCCTTAGTAGGATTAGATGGGACATAATGTACATTTGTAGCACTTGGCGGATTATTACTACTACCTGAAATTTCAGGTAAGTTCCAAGAACCTGTATCCCAACTATCACCCTGATTATTACCATTACCATTTCCATATAGTACTGCTAGATTGAATACAACTGTACCTGATCCTGAGGAAGGAGCTGTCCAGACTGCAGTCCAGGAACGAGAGGAGGTACCATCATGCGTTAATTCGCTACCAACTTGCTTGACATTATTGCCTAAACTACTCCAAGAACCCATATATCCTTGCCCACTTGTTGTGGTTGCAATTATATTGAATCCCCCTGTTCCTGGAATATGTGGACCTCCATCCCATGAAAGACTGTAAGATGTATTTCCACTATATCCGGCAGATGGAAGTCCGCTTAATGAGACACTCATGGATGAACTAGCACCATGACAATTACATCCTGAAGATGAACTTCCAGTTCTACCTGATGAATTAGATTGAACAATTTGGGCTGTAGAAATCAAAAATAAAACGACAACAAATACTGCTAGGTGCCGACGCATCATAGTATCTTCATGAAGAGGTTGCACTGAATAACTTACGCCTTCACTAGAGTCTAACGCTCCGTTGCATTGATGGATAGGTCTTGTCTCGCGCAACTATGAACACTGTAAATTCAGTTGCAATAATAGGTGCCGGAAACATGGGTTCAGGGATAGCTCAAAAATCGGCTCAGGAACAATTTGATGTTCAAATGGTTGATCGAGAAGAACAGTGGGTCAATCGAGGAGAAAAAATAATCTCAGATTTTCTTGAAGAAGCAATTGAAAGAAGAATTTTTCGTCCAGAGCAAGTTGAATCAATTAAAAATAGAATAACTGGAGTTGTTGGAACTGAAAATGTTGCACCTAATACAGACTTAGTAATAGAAGCTGTATTCGAAGATTTTGATATTAAAAAAGCAGTTTTTAGTACTCTTGATGAAGTATGTGATGAAAAGACAATTCTTGCATCAAACACTTCATCACTTTCAGTAAATGAGCTTGCTAAGGCTACTGGAAGACCAGATCGATTTGTAGGACTTCACTTCTTTTATCATCCAGCTAAAAATCGATTAATTGAGATAATTCCTGCAGAAACGACATCTGCAGAATCACTTAATGCAGTTGAGCAATACTGTAAGACTATGGGTAAAGTAGTAATTATTTGTAAAGATAGGCCCGGGTTTGTAGTTAACAGATTCTTCGTCCCATGGTTAAATGAGGCATGTCATCTGTTAGACGAAGGCGTAGCTTCAATTGCTCAAATTGATTCAGTAGCAGAAAAAGCATTCAATATTGGAATGGGGCCTTTTGCTCTGATGAATCTCACTGGTCCGGCAATAGCACTACATGCAACTAATTATCTATCTGAGCAGTTAAATTGTCTTCGTTACAGCGGAGCTAAAAGTCTCAGAGAGACAATTGAAAATTCAGGAATGTGGAATATTGGAAAAGATACTGAATGCGATGAAGATACAGCTAAAATAATTAGAGAAAGACTACTAGGTCAAGTTTTCGCTGTGTCTGCTCAAATTGTGGAAGAAGAAATATGTTCAATTGAGGATGTAGATAGAGGTGCTAAAGTAGGCCTAAGATGGGCGGAAGGACCCTTTGAAATTGCAAATAAAATAGGTATTAGAGAAACAATTAGAATGGCTAAAAAATATTCAGAACTTGCTGAGTTTAAATTGCCAAAATGGATGGAAGAGAAAGAAGAATTATTCGAATTTAATTATATCGACATTGATATAAACGGTAAAATTGCAAATATTAAATTGAATAGGCCGGAAGCAATGAATGCTCTAAATGAATCACTAGTAGAACAATTAGGATCTGCTCTTGACTCATTGAATTCAAGAGATGATATCGAAACAATAGTTCTTGAAGGTGCTGGAAAAGCTTTCGTTGCAGGAGCTGATGTCAAATTCTTTGTGGATAAAATTCATGAAGATGCAATAAAAGATATTTATGAATTTACAGCATATGGGCATGAGGTTCTGAATAAACTTGAGAATTCAGAAAAAACTACCATTGCTCTAACAACAGGACTCGCCTTAGGAGGAGGATTAGAGTTAGCACTGTCATGTGATTACAGGATAGGAACCAGAAGGTCACAATTCCGTTTTCCAGAAACAAATATTGGCATATTCCCAGGATTAGGAGGGACTCAGAGAATGCCACGTATTTGTGGAATAGAAGCTGCGAGATATGCGATATTAGCAGGAAATTTCCTTGATTCAGAGACTGCATTTGCACTTGGTATAATTACTCATTTAGTTGAGCCGTCAGATATTCCAAGTTTAGTTGATAACGTATCTATCCTAGGAAAACCAGAGAATAAATATACAGGTGAACCAAAAGATAAGAATCATCCAGTATCATCATTTGCTATGAAATTCTACAAAAATGAAAATATGTCAGATATAATGTCTGGGAATATTCCAAATGATTTTCAAATGGATGATAAGAAAGTAATTAGACAAATGAAATCATTAGGTTTCACTGCACCAATTGCTCTTAATATTGCAAATCAACTTCTGAATGATGCTATATCTACGGGCGATGACCTTGACAAGGGACTGAAACTAGAATTAGACCAGCTTGATACAATCTTTGGAACCAAGGACGCACTAGAAGGATTATCTGCATTGATCGAAGGACGAAGACCTAAATATCAAAATATTTAACATCTTAAATTTCTTTCATTGTTTCTTCTAACCATTCTTCTAGCCATTTATCCATTATAGTTCCCTCCTGCACCTTAGTGCTAATTACACACTAACTCAATTGCAATTAATATATCAACAGGTAAGTATTTCTGATTTCACTAAGGTGCATTTTATACACTAGATGAAATTCGCCATATCTGATTACTATGAGTCGAGAGAGGATGACTATAACAAATTCAGATTACAAAAAAATATCTACTGCATTGGATCAAGTACAAGATAATGGTAGAGATATTCGTCGAATTTTTCAAGGATATTATAACGATGGAGAGGAAGGTCAAATGGAATGGGAAGTAGATGCTGCAGTAATTGCATTCAGTATGTTTAGTTCAAGATGGACAACTGAAATTCTTTCAGCACTATACATTGCAGGCGATAAACGATTCAATCAACTAAGAACACTACTTAGAGGGATTTCAAGTAGAACGCTTTCAGATAAATTGACAGCATGTGTTGAAAATGGATTAGTTGAGAGAGTTGTTGATGATGGGCCGCCGATTCGTGTGATGTATAGATTAACTACACATGGAAGAAACTGTGGTAGATTATTAGGTCCACTTGTCGCATATATGAAAATACATAATGACTTAGTCGTTTCAAAGGATTAGAAGGTAAACGAAGCAGAATCGACTCAAGTGACCGATTCTTTCAAAGACTAGAAGGTGAGAAAAGAGATATGGCTTTACTTGAACAGTGGCGTAGTAATCGTTCTTGGGCCATTGATGGAGTTATGGCTCTTGGAGGTGCAGCTCTGGGTATTACAGGACTAATTCCCGCAATACTACCTCCAGTAGCCGAAGGAATTATTTCTTCTCCAAATAAACACCCATGGGAGCATCCAGTTCGTGCAGAGATACTTTCAACATTAGATAAATCACCCGGAATACATTTTCGAGAATTACAAAGAAGAATGAATGCTGCAAATGGTACTCTTAGACATCATTTAGATGTATTAGTAAATGAAAAAACTGTGACTATTATTCCAGTAAATGGAAGAACTTGTTATTATGCTGGAGCACCGGCGCAAATAGAGGAATTGATTGGTACTGGCGTTAAGGATGAGAAAAGAGCTGCTGCTATGTTACCAGTTGGTCTTTCTAGTCTTCAACGTTCAATAGTTGCTAGACTTGCATTAACATGCACTCCAGAAAGTCAAGCTCAATTAGCGCGGGATTTGGGTCGATCAAGATCAGCGGTTCATTCAGCTATTTGCGTTCTAAGAACAAGAGGTATTATTTCTGAAAATAAACTCACATTAGCCGATCACTTAATCGGATTAACAAGTTCAAGAATTGAATATAATTGGCTTGACCTTCGTGCAGAGTATGCATAATTTGCCTGTGCTAAGTGAAAGTTAAGCAGAATGCTCTTACACTCTGAATTATGGCATAAGGTTGTATGTTCAGGATAAAGCTAGTAGAGCAACCTATGCCGACAGGCAGTAAAGATACTGATACTCTACTTGAATGGCTAATTGATTCTCTATCTTTAGTAAGGAGGAAATCTGAAACTTGGAGTGGTAATGATGAACTTAGTGCATTGCATAGAATGTTTCGAGGAGCCTTATTAGACGAACCTCTAAAAGGTTGGAATACGAAAGAATTAGGAGATTCTTGTGGATTATCACAAACAGCAATGCATAATCAGATGATAAGATTAAGAGAAGCGGGATTAGTTTCATCAGAATTGAAGGGGAGATGGCATATCCATGTCTTAAGAGGCGGATCAATGAGTTCAGCAGTTGACTTACTAGCAGTACAAGCAAGAAAAATTCTTGAAATACGTCTCGCAGAGTTATCTGATTTAATTATTGAATCAGATGAAAGAATGAGCACACCTTCTGAAGACGAAGAAAAAAGTTTTAGAATAAAAATTACAGAACCTAGCGCCACGAATCAAGGAAAGGATAGGATTGATTCCCTAATAGAAGATTTAGGATTAAATGGAGACAGAGTCAAGTTAGAAGATAACTTAGCAAGAAAAGTGATGCTTGAATTAGCCCAAAGCCATAGAGCAATTACTCTACTAGTATTAGCAGAAAGATTAGGTGAAACTAGATCTAGAGTACAAAGAGTTCTCGAAAGAATGCTTGAAATGAGTATAGCTGAGCGAGTAGCTATGCCTGAAAGAATAGCTCAAGATGTGTATACAGGATTAATGAGACAGTTCGATGCTAGAGGAGAAGAATGGTTAATGACAAGAGGAGGAGTTGGAAGATTAGATGAACAAATTTCAACAAAAATAATTTCTGGAGTAAAGAAAAAGAATCTTAATATAGAAAAAATTGAGTTAATTCTGAAAGATGTAACGATCGAGAATCAGAAATTACTACTAAATACATTAGGTGGAAGAATGCCATATGGTTTCCGTATTGCAGGGAAAAATGGAAATGATATGTCAGAGCGTGTGCTTAATCGATTAGATAGAACTATTCGTAGACTCAAAACTGTCGCCTCAAGAGTTGATGAATCTCTGAATTAAGTGTAAGAATTATTTCCCACCAATTACAAATCCTTTCCAGCCTTTCATATAATCAACAAACGCCGGACCTAAATCAACATCTAGTAAATGCTGTTCAGTGAAGGGTGGTTTTTGAGGAGAATACTCAATATTTTCAAGATAAGTTGGCCAATCAGGATGGGCAATTCCAACTCTAGCAACACCTACTAAATCTGCGCCTTCGTCAAGAACATATTGAGCATCCTTAGCAGTCCAAACAGCACCTGTAGAAATAAGTGGAATATTACTAGGTATGACTTCTCTGAAACATCTAGTGAGACTTTTACTATCTTTATCTTCATTTACCTTTTGAAATACGTCCCAACAGGAAATATGAATCATATCAATATCCATTTTTGAAAGTGTTTTAGCTAAAATCAGACTATCATGTAAGTATATTCCAATTTTTTCAATAATTGGAGAAATTCTAACAGCAATCAAGAAATCAGGACCTGTTTCTTTGCGAATTGATTTGATGATTTCTATTAGAAATTTACTACGACTTTCTAAGTCACCCCCCCATTCATCATCTCGACGATTTGTAATTGCACCTAGGAATTGACAAATGAGATATGAATGAGCTCCGTGTAATTCTACTCCATCAAAGCCAGCTTTCTTACAACGCATTGCAGCATCAGTGAATGATTTTATCATTTCTATTACTTCTGAATGTTCCAATGCTCTCGTGTATACACCATTCATTCCTGGTTCAGTATTGATACTGGCGGAAATAGGTTGAATCCCGTTGATACTCTGAGGTGCTCTCATTCCTCCATGGAATAATTGAGCGAGACTAATCGTACCTGTTTTTTTTAATTCTCTAGCTAAATTCGTTAGTTCTGGGATCTGATGATCTCCCCAAACTCCCATCTCTCCAACCCAACCACGTCCATGCTCAGTAACATTAGTTGCCGCAGTCGTAGTAATCGCAAATTCACCCATAGCTCGACGAATGAGCCATTTTTTCTCATCTTCTGATAAAATACCATCTTCATGACTTTGTTTATTGGTCATGGCAGCTAGTACCGTTCTATTCTTCAGAATTTTACCAGTTCTTGGTAATAATAAGCTGTCTATTGTCTTCATTTTCTCACCAAAGTAGTTAATCCTTAGAAAATGCATCTGGACAATATACCCAACGAATAGGATCATCTTGCATTCCTTCATATCTTGAAAATATTTCAGGAATTGCTGATATTCTCGAATGAAAATCCAATAGTGCATCTCTACCTTCGAGTAATGAAATATCGATACCATCATAGTTACCACTTACTAAGCCAAAGGAATCCGAAAATAATTTGATATCAGCAATTGATGGTTTCTCTGTCTCTGCTATCCAACCCGTTTTAGAGCTCTCTAATTTTTTAC
>MDSX01042403.1_pt1 | contig 11071 bp, 11 predicted proteins | sample 811141 | NCBI WGS metagenome assembly MDSX01 (sample SAMN05326642, study PRJNA326480) | marine metagenome | isolation source: seawater | place: Atlantic Ocean: South East | collected 2010
CTTATTTCTGTTAGGCTCAGGAGACCCTTTTCCAATACCCAATTCTTTCAAAATCAAGCCACTAACCGGCGGTGTCTTTAATTTAAATGTAAATGACTTGTCTGACTTAACATAAATTTCAACGGGAATAATGTTCCCGGTATCAGCCTGATCGGCAGTTGCCGCATTGTATGCCTTACAAAATTCCATAATATTTACACCATGCTGACCTAAAGCAGGGCCAAGCGGGGGTGCTGGGGTTGCTTTTCCAGCAACAATCTGTAATTTAATAACAACTTTAATCTGCTTTTTATCTGACATTTTAATTTCCTTTATACAACACGTTCAACTTGATCAAACCCAAGCTCAACAGGTGTTTCGCGACCAAACACTGAAATCATCGCTTTAACGCGTGATTTCTCTGCATACACTTCCTTCACTACTCCAGAATATCCCCGGAATGGACCCGCTGTTACCTTAATAGTATCCAGTGCAGAAAAGTCCACTTCAATTTTCTTAGTGTTATCGCCAATCTTATATAACACTTTTAAAATATCCGATTCAATAACGGGTGATGGCCCGTTTCCTGTTCCAATAAATCGGCCAACATGTGGCACTCGCTGAAACTCATACGATACGAACTCGTCCATAACAGCTTCCACAAAAACATAACCCGGATAAATTTTAACTGTTTTTTCAACCCGCTTACTGTCTTTAATTTCAATAAAGTCTTCTTCCGGAACTAGAATTCGAAATACACGAGTTTGAAGACTTTTCTCTTCGACTAGTTGCTGCAAATAAACTTGAACTTTGTATTCACAACCCGATAGCACTTGTAAGATATACCAAGAAGCACCATGCTTCTCGCCATCTGTGTGATCCTCGACTGCTTCAACCTCTTCCACAATGCTGTTGTTGTTTAACTCTTCTTCCATTTTGTTTTTCAAAACCTTTTTCTATTTTAAATATAAAGTCACTAAAATACCAAGAATGACTATTCTACAACAAAACTACGAATTTTGAAAGGGCAAAATCAAAAGCAGATATTAACGCAATACTAACAAACACACAAACCAATACCAAAGATACCGATTTTGCGGCTACTTTTCTAGATGGCCATACGACTTTTTTAAACTCACTTTTAGCTTCAATCCAAAAAAAGGAACGCTTGGATGAGAGTCGCTTGGATACTGCATGTGTTTTTATATTTTTTTTAGACATTGAGGTTTTCTTCCATAATTATAAATGATTTTACTTTGATACTTTTAATACTTTATTCTTAATAATTAACCTGTTACTCGACACAATTTCTATTAGGCTTGGCAGGCCTGGACGGATTCGAACCGACAACATTCGGTTTTGGAGACCGACGCTCTACCAATTGGAGCTACAGACCTATCTGTTTACTAACTGTATGTCTTAGATTTGTATTATTTTTAACACAAAGTTAAGATAATCGATAATTGCACATAAAACAGACGCATGTCAAGCGACAAAAAACTCATTCCTATCTCATTTTTGATACGCTGTTTATTAATGTGAGTTAACGCGAAAAATAAATAGTGTTATTTTTTAACTATTGTCAAATTATTATATTTATCGATACAATTACAATTGAGTCGAATTAAGCTATGTGCTTAAAATTATTTATATAGTGCAGCCAAACACTATGCTTTATTCGTCGATTATATATAAAAGCAAGAGGTTTTTTGACACATAACTTATGAAAACACGAATTCGTTTTATGCTTTCTTTCGTTTTTAGACGCAGTCAAACTGTGATTTACATTAAAATACGGTGGAGCGAAGCGCCCGTACCTATTGAAAAAGAAGCCTTTCTATCCTTTTTGTACAAGCATGAATCTGATCTAGATGATGATGACATCAAGTTCTCGTTTTTACTTAGCAAAATTATTAAACCAGCGCAACGAAATGGAAAACCGTGCGCTATGATTGATCAGCCAACCGATCAGCGACTCCTTTTCAAACACCTTTATGAAAACAAAGTCACAGCTTACTGGCGAAATAAAAATATTGAATCTGAGCTTGTCTTTTCCAATCAATTGCCTATTAGCATTCATTTAAATCATCAAAACTCCGCTTTGTGCTGCGAAATGAAAGGCTGGTCTCAGTTTGCCAATGACCCCTATCTTAGCGTGGTCATTTACGACAAACCCGATATCACATTTTTCTGTAATGGAACCGTTGTTTTAGAAACATCTATGCATTTGGTCTTGTTTTTGATCAAGTTTCTAACAAAGCAGCGCCAATACCTCTATAATAACGATGCCTTTTCACTCATTGAACAAGTCTACAAACCCCATGCTCATAGTTTGAATTGGGTCGTTAATGTGGATGTTAATTCATTTAAGCTGGATCATATGGCACCAAAGCCCCACTTAACATTAACCATGGCCGATAAAACCCTAACTCCGATTTTAAAATATAGCTACAATGAAACACTTGTTGACCCTCAAGATGACCCAAAAACCAGCGATTCCAAAGTAAAGAAAGCAACCGTCTCGCGTCAATTTGATATCGAGAAAAATCATCAAGATCGACTAATGGCTATATTTATTGAAACAGAGGTTCCATTTCTACTAGACACCCCCAGTGCTATTCGTGATTTTATGGATAAAGTCATACCCTTATTGGAGTCTGAAAATTGGATTATCGAATCTCATTTGGAGGAGATGACATTTGACGATACGCCTCTGTCATTGGAATTTATGTTAGAGCAAGATAAAAAAAACAAATGGTTCCAGTATAAACCGTCATGCAAAATTATGGACGAGGAATTCGCACTGCATGAAATTGCTACCATGATGGTAGAAAATCAGGGGTATATTTCCACAAAACAGGGGTATATTAAATTATCTAAAAAAACGCAATCCGATTTGCACACACTAACCGACATGGGGGCATTAACTGGAACCACTCAATTTAGCAAATCTGAAGTGTCCGCCCTAATTTCACAAACAGCCACCATTGGTGCTGACCACACCAGCGACGTACTAATTAAAAAGATTAATACCTTACAAACTATGGCTGACATTTCTACTGGCGATGCCTTTAATGGAACATTACGCGATTACCAACAATTTGGCTTGAATTGGATCCACTATTTATATACCAACCAATTTGGGGGAGTCCTTGCCGATGACATGGGTTTGGGTAAAACAATTCAAACACTGGCTTTTATTAGCCAACTCGATAGTAAACGCCCCCATTTAGTCATCGGGCCTACCAATGTAATTTACAACTGGTCTGAAGAAATTAAAAAGTTTTTACCCAAATACAAAGCACTGATTTACACAGGCTCTGAACGCCACAAATCAGTAAAATCAATTAATCGATACGATATTGTTATTACATCATTTGGTATTGTCAAAAATGATATTGACTATCTGAGTTCCATTGATTTTAATTGCGTCTTAGTCGACGAAGCTCAGTATATTAAAAATCCATCAACAAAGCTATCCAAAGCGATTAAAACCCTACACGGCAACTTTCGATTGGCAATGACCGGAACCCCTATTGAAAACAACATTCAAGACTTATGGAATTTATTTGATTTTGTACTACCCAATTATTTGGGTACATTAAGTCAATTTGAGCAGGCATTTAAAACCAATAAAGCTAAACAAATTAAAATCAAAGCCAGCCCCTTTATTTTGCGGCGCGAAAAACAAGAAGTGCTTGACTCTCTACCTGAAAAAACTGAAATTATTTTAAAATGCCCGTTGTCTGAACCCCAACAACAGCTTTACCAAACCGTTTTAAAAACTGTTAAGCAAGGCATTCGTACTTACGATGGGAAATCCAGTTACTTAAATATGTTAAGCGCTTTGTTAAAATTGCGACAAGTTTGTATTCACCCAGGCTTACTATCAGAATTTAGCCAGCGCAATATTGAATCTGCTAAATTTGATTTAGGCAAGCAATACATCCAAGATATTTTAGCTGAAGGTCATAAACTTGTAGTGTTTAGTCAATTTACAAAAATGTTAGATTTTATTCAAGAATGGCTCATTACTATAGGCCTGCCATTTGAACGTATTGACGGAACCGTAACCGGAAAAAACCGCAATGATGCCGTCCAACGATTCCAAACCACAGAAGACCCTACTGTGTTTTTAATTTCCTTAAAAGCCGGTGGCGTAGGGATTAACCTAACGGCGGCTGATTATGTAATTCACTTTGACCCTTGGTGGAACCCAGCTGCCGAGTCTCAGGCAACCGATCGCGTACATCGCATGGGCCAAAAAAATAAAGTGATTATTTATAAACTTATTACAGAGGGAACAATCGAAGAGAAGATATTAGAATTACAAGAAGAAAAACGCAACTTACTCAATCAAATTGTTAATACGGATGCAGCAACTGAAAAAATAATCGATATTCATGAAATTGAAAAAGTATTGTTGACATAGTGTGCCGTGTTTAGTAGGATCTAACTACTTATGTTAAAATCATCGAATCCAGCATTAACAAACCGTGCCTTTAAGCACTTACCGCATACCGCCACTCGAGCCATGACATTGCCCGGAACTGTTCAAAAAACAGGTGTTCTACTATTGCTATTAATCGTATCTGGGTATTGGAGTTGGGGAAACCCTGCCGTTGGTGCATTGGCCGGATTTGGTGCCATTGGGGGGGTTATACTTGCGCTTATTACTATATTTAAAAAACATTGGGCGCCCATTACAGCCCCACTATACGCCGTCTTTCAAGGGCTTTTTTTAGGGGCAACATCCGCCTTATTTGAAGCCAACTACCCAGGCATTGTTATTCAAGCTGTTGCTTTAACTGCAGGGACACTATTTGCCTTACTGGGCGCCTATCAATCCGGTTTAATACGGGCGACTGAAAATTTTAAATTAGGTATTGTTGCTGCAACGGGTGGTGTTTGTATTGTTTATTTACTTCAATTTATGCTTGGTTTTTTTGGTGTGTCCTTTTTAAGCACCTCCGGCCCCTTTAGTATTGTATTTAGTTTAGTTGTTGTCAGTATTGCTGCATTAAATTTAGTCATGGATTTTGATTTTATTGAGCAAGGCGTCGCACACGGGGCTCCCGATTATATGGAATGGTTTGGAGCTTTTGGGCTAATGGTAACCTTAATATGGCTGTACATTGAAATACTTCGACTATTAGCCAAGCTTAGAAGTCAGGATTAGATTCGTTTATAATTCCCCCCAAATATTTGAGTATTCGCTGAGCGGCATTTCCGTCCCCATACACCGATTTTTCTTGAGCCATTATACGATATCGATCTGAATTGTTTAGCAATTTAACAACCATCTGACTCAGTGTTCCGGATGATACGCAGTGTGCCTGCCCCGATTGAATACCCTGAATTCGCTCTGTGGTGTTGCGAAACACAAGCACTGGCTTACCCAATATGGGCGCTTCTTCCTGAATGCCCCCCGAATCGGTAATAATAATATCAGAGGCCTGCATCAACTGAATGAATTGCGGATACAGGATTGGGGGCATAATAAAAATTGATGAGTGCTCCCCCAAAAACTCATGCGCTTTAGCCTGAAGGGTTGGGTTTGCATGGCATACAAATACAATTTGAACCGGCTGTGTGCACACCAGCATCTTTAACTCATCGCACAGCCGACGCATGCCGGACCCCCAGTTTTCGCGCCGATGGCAGGTAACGACAATCGTTTGTTTGTCCGGCGATAGGCTCGGAAGGCGCGCGTCACCACTATACGTATTTTGAATCTGTCGAACCGCATCAACAACCGTATTGCCCACAGTTACAATATGCTTGGAAATGCCGGATTGGTATAAGTTATTAGCATCGTGTTCCGTCGGCGCAAAATGAACAGTAGCCAGTTGCGCAATGAGTCGTCGATTAATTTCTTCTGGAAATGGTTCCCGAATACTACCGGAACGAAGGCCCGCTTCCACATGCACAACCGGAATTTCATGATAAAACGCTGATAGTGCCCCACATAAGGTACTGGTTGTGTCCCCTTGAACGACACAAAAGTCTGGTTGTTCGTTAAGCATAATAGGCTTCAGATTTTCAATTACCTGCGCACTGAGCAATGATAGGTCACCGTGTGTATCCTTCAAACTAAGCTGCGTATGAATCATTATATTCAACGCGGATGCCAATGGTATGACTAAATCCGGATGCTGCCCCGTAAAGCATACATGGAGCTGAGTGTCTGAGGAATCATTGGCCAGCGTAATAATTGGCGCCAATTTAATTAGCTCAGGACGGGTACCAAATACAATAAGCAGCTTCATCCCACGCTATCTCGGCTTATACTCACGCTCAAGGTCCCGGTTGATCGCTTTTTGTTTGAGATCATCGCGTTTATCCACTAATTTTTTAGACTGTACAAGCCCCAGCTCTAATTTAACGCGTTGCCGAACCCAGTACACACGCAACGGAACAACCGTTAGCCGCTTTTGCGCGACCTTAGCCATGAGTTGGTTAATTTGTCGGCGGTGAAGCATGAGCTTGCGATCGCGCAATGGATCGGGGTTCATATGACCGGCATGTTCATAGGGTTTAATATGGCACCCAACTAACCATATTTCCTGTTGAATAATAGTCGCATAGCTTTCTGCAATACTCATATGCCCATTGCGAATCGATTTAACTTCACACCCACTCAACACAATACCCGCTTCATATGTGTCTAAAACTGTGTAATTAAAGTATGCTTTCTTGTTATTAGCGATATGCGCTGTGGTGCCACTTTTATTATTTGCCATTATTTTCCTTAATTCAAAAGTACACTAGAGACTTTACCAATTGCAAGCGAATGACTTACAATAGGGGTATTATGGCTCAAATTTTAGTCACCGGCGCTGCCGGTTTTATTGGATCGCATGTATGCGACTATTTTTTGAGTTCTGGGCATTCCGTTATTGGTCTTGATAACTTTAATGATTACTATGACCCAAAAATTAAACAAAAAAACTGTACTGAATTATCCAATCAGCATACTAAATTTCTGTGTATTCGAGGTGATATCCGAGACGCCAGTGCTGTTGCCACTGCATTTAGCCATGGGCCTATTCATACTGTAATCCATTTAGCCGCTATGGCGGGTGTTCGCCCATCGTTGAACGACCCTGCCCTTTACCAAGATGTTAACCTCACCGGTACCATGACATTGTTTGAAGCTGCGCGTACCCACGGTGTAGAAAAGATTCTATTTGCATCATCATCCTCTGTGTATGGCAATAATCAAAAAGTACCCTTTGCTGAAACGGATCCCGTAGATCATCCAATATCCCCCTATGCCGCAACAAAAAAAGCGGGTGAGCTTCTCGCCTACACCTACCATCACTTATATCAGATTCCAATTGCCTGTTTGCGATTTTTCACGGTATATGGTCCAAGACAGCGCCCCGAAATGGCTATTCATAAGTTTGCACAATCGATTCTGTCAGGTATCCCTATTAACGTCTACAATCATGGTCACTGCGAACGCGATTACACGTATATTGATGATATTGTATCGGGTATTGTTGCACTATGGAAAGCTGATTATAGCTATGACATTGTGAATTTGGGGAACTCCCATACCATTTCAACATTGAATTTAATTAAAAAAATAGAAAGCCGTATTGGGCGACCCGCACTATTAAATTTAATGCCGGCTCAACCGGGTGATGTTGATAAAACCTATGCCAACATTAGTCATGCAAAAACAACTTATGGATACACCCCCACAACCAATTTAGATGAGGGGCTTACAACCTTCATTAATTGGTTAAGGGAAAACTCCCCCGAGGTCTCCGTATGAATCATATTTTAGTCACCGGTGGCGCCGGATTTATTGGTAGCAATTTCATTCATTATTTAGCCAAGTATTATGGGGCCGATGTTACTATTCACAATGTCGATGCCTTAACCTATGCAGGGAATTTAGCAAATTTAGACAACTTAGCCGCTACCAATTATCATTTTCATCATGTGTCAATTACGGATCGTGATGGCTTGAATCGTGTCTTTAGGCATCCGATTGACTGCGTGGTTCATTTTGCAGCTGAATCTCATGTTGATCGCAGTATTCATGACAGCGGACCGTTTATGACAACCAACGTTTTAGGTACCCAATGCTTATTGGATGTTGCTATGGCCCACTCTGTCAAACAGTTCATTCATGTTTCCACGGATGAAGTTTATGGATCAACCCAAACGGGCTATTTTACTGAAACAAGCCCTCTAAACCCTAGCAGTCCTTATGCAGCCAGTAAAACAAGTTCCGATTTGGTTGCCTTAGCCTACTACAAAACATTTGGATTTCCAGTTCGTGTTACTCGGTGCTCCAATAACTATGGTCCGTTTCAATTTCCAGAGAAGCTAATTCCTCTAATGATTAACCGTGCTTTGGCCAATCAACCATTACCTGTGTACGGAAACGGCAGCAATGTTCGGGATTGGCTTCATGTGACCGACCATTGTCGCGCCATTCATGCAATTATGACATCCGGCAGTGACGGTGAAATTTATAATATTGGGGGGCATGGAGAGCGGGATAACTTAGCAATTGTAAATACTATTTTGTCGGCATTAAATAAGCCCCAATCACTGATTAATTTTGTAGCTGATCGACTTGGGCATGACTGGCGATATGCCATTGATTATACTAAAATTCAACGGGACTGCAACTGGTCCCCCAGTATTGATTTTGAATTTGGCATTCAGCAAACCATTAATTGGTATCAAACGAATACCGCATGGTTGGATACAACCGGAGCACACGCATGACAAAAACTAAAGGTATTATTTTAGCTGGCGGCAGTGGATCCCGCCTGTATCCACTGACTAAAGTGACCAATAAGCATTTACTTCCGGTTGGAAACAAACCAATGATCTATCACAGCATTCATAAATTAACACAAGCCGGCATTACTGATATTTTAATAATATCTGGGACTGATCACTTGGGCTCTATTGTTAGCCTATTGGGTTCTGGTTCTGAATTCGGCTGCGCGCTAACCTACCGAGTGCAAGACGAAGCCGGCGGCATTGCACAAGCTTTAGGTATTGCTGAGCCTTTTGTGAATGGCGGGCGTTGTGTAGTTATTTTAGGCGACAATATTTTTGAACGTCCACTCGATTCATTTGTTTCAGCGTTTGATGCTCAGCCCTGTGGGGCCCGATTACTTCTAATTGAGCATGAAAATCCCCATCGTTTTGGCGTGGCTACATTGGGCGATAACCAAAAATTATTAACTATTGTTGAAAAACCAAAAACCCCAGACTCAAACTGTATCGTTACCGGAATTTATGCCTATGACTCCGTTGTATTTGACTATGTTCGAGCCTGCTCACCATCGAAACGCAATGAATTAGAGATTACAGACGTCAATAACTTATACATTCAAGATGGGACCTGTTACTACGATATTTTATCCGGATGGTGGTCTGATGCTGGAACCTTTGAATCCTTGCACCATGCCTCTCAATTAATTCAAGACAATCCTATTCATTAACATTGAGTAACAAAGCGCATCAATTGTGGGGCGTTTTATATATGCTCTTATTTTCCGCAACATTGCCCCTAACTGATGTATGGGTTCGTTGGCTCACACCAACTATTGGCATTGCACAAATTATTGTTATTCGAAGCATGGTCATGATGGTTGCCATGGGTGCCTTATCCTGGGTGAATCGAGAGTCATTATGGCCCACTCAGCATTGGGCATTGCATGGAATTCGTAACATAACATTCGTACTGGCTGTCTTTTTATGGTTTTTTATTTTAGACTATGCTCCGTTATCTGATCTATATGCCATTGGATTTACGTCCCCTATTTTTGCCTCTATTGGGTCTGTATTTGCTCTAAACGAGCGTTTGTCTTTTCGAAAATGTATCGGCTTATTGGGCGGCATTATTGGTACGCTATTCGTTATTCAACCGGGTTTTGACACTATAAATCCGTATTTAATTTTGGCTGTTTTATGTTCTGTATTATGGGCAATTGCTATGATTGCCACTAAAAAACTAGCCAGCTCCGAATCCCCAACCCAGCTAGCTACATCAATATTTGTAAGCTTTATTCCAGTTACGCTTGTGCCCAGTATAACCCAATGGGTGATGCCCTCAGGGGTTCAATGGCTCTTACTCATCAGCTTATCCATGACAACATTAATCAGTCACTTTCTATTAGCTTGGAGTTATCAACGAGCGCCATTAACGTATTTGGCCCCCGTCGAATTTAGTACCGTTATTTTTTCATTTTTATTTGGTTGGGTCTTTTTTAATGAACCTATACTCTGGACAACTGGAATTGGCAGTCTATTAATTGGGGCAAGCGCGCTGTATACAATGTTGGAAGGTTAGCCGTTAGCCTAATGTGTCCACTACAATCGTCACCGCACAGCACCTGGATGTATCCAGACTTGTGTACCCGCGAAGGCATGGAAACATTGGGAATGTCGCCACAAACACCCCATTCGTTTGTGGCAACACTGAAACAGCAAGCGCCGACTTGGGCAGTCGCAATCCGGTGCCTAAAGCTTTCACCAACGCTTCTTTCAAACTCCATAGAATTACATCCCCCTGTTTTCGATTCGGATGGTGTTCTAGCCATGCCAATTCATCGCCCATACAATACCGCTGAATGGCCCGTGTTTTTCGATCCCAATGTTCAATATCCAACCCAATAAGCCGCCCCGCAGCCCCCAATAAAACACCCGATAAACTACGCGTATAACTCATACTAATGGACCCCCCATTGGACAATCTAGGGTTTCCCAATAACCCCCGATGCAGCTGCAATCCTAATGGTAATTGGGCCTCAGCACAGCGTCTAGCCAACGCGCGCCAACCGGTTCCTTGACCCCTATGTTCAACCACTTGTAGCGTTAAACCATGCGATTCAGCAATTGATTGAGCCCGTTGCACAATTAAGGCAACTGAGTGAGTATAGCCATACTTTGAATAAGTGCCTGCGTAGCTTCCGTTCCTTTTCGGCCTTTTGTACCAAATACGCGGGCTTCCGCTTGAGCATACGTGTGAGTAGTCAACACACCAAACGCAATGGGCAACCCTGTGGTTAATGATGCCTGGGTAATGCCATGTGCAGCAGCACCCGACACAAAA
>MDSX01063953.1_pt1 | contig 11071 bp, 9 predicted proteins | sample 811141 | NCBI WGS metagenome assembly MDSX01 (sample SAMN05326642, study PRJNA326480) | marine metagenome | isolation source: seawater | place: Atlantic Ocean: South East | collected 2010
TATCTTTATTTAACATCATTAATACATTTTTACTATGCATAATATTATCACAATGATCCTTGAACATTTTTGTATTTTTAAATTCAAAACCATCCACCCTATATATATCAAACTTTAAATCATCTAAAATATATTGTATTAATGATGTTTTACCTATACCTGGTGGACCTTCTATATATAACGCATTTTTTTGATCACTATCATTATTATAAAAATTGATTAACCATGATTTAATTTTAGATATTGTTTCATTTCTACCTATTAAACCATTTATATTTTTTGGAACATAATTCATCTATTATAACAATTAAAAAATGCTTTAAATGTTTTTTAACATAATTTATCATATCCATCCCAGTCAACATTACATGTATATTTTGCCCATCTACATTTACTGCGAGCATCTACAAACTGAGAATCATTAAAATTTACAACATTTGGACAACTCTTATTACCTATATTTAATACATTTCTACATTTCTTTGGACCAGCCTTTACCCACATATTTGGACATTCGTCTATTTCAGGTGGCCAACTATCCACTTTAAAACTATCTAAAATAGCTTTTATACGAATATATAAGAAAAACCCTATTACTAATCCAACTATACTAAATAAAACTTTATTAGTCGTATCAAATATTTTTCCACCAGCACCTGCTTCTTCTGACATATTTATATATTATTTATATTTTTATTCACGATTATTTTAATCTAAAATTTAGGAAATTCATTAGGACCTCTACCTTTTTCTGATACAAATACTGGTGGTTCCATTACCTTTATGCCACTACTAGCATCTTTTTTATACTGTTCATATTGCTGCATATTACTAATTATTGATCCAATGGCCGATTTAATTACAATTTCATTTAATTCTTTAACTTGTTCTAATATATCACAATTAATATGTTTCGCATTTGAAAAAAATATAGACCTCATTATTACTAATAACTCCATATCAGATTGTCTACTTATTCTTTTTTTTGTCTCTTTAAAAACTTTAAATTGTATATAATCTTGTAAAGCATCTATATTCTTTTTACCAAAGAAAAAATTACTTAAATTACTTTCCTCCATATAATGCCCTATATTACCATTTCCCATTTCAGATATTTCTAATTTTTGTTGAGTTAATTTATAACTCCGTCCACCCTTATTATCTAATAAATTAATTCTCCCACTTTTTGATGGTACACTCATTTATTATATATAAATATCTTTTTTTTATTATTTAGCCCTTTTTATTATTTAGCCCTTTATAACTACTTTTTTATTACCATTAGAATTTTCTAATAGTATAACACCTGATATTACTAATATACCGCCTAATATTGATCTATTTTGTAATTTTTCTCCAAATAAATAATGACTCCCAATTATTTCAATAGCTATACCACCTGTTAGAACAATAAATAGTAAAGCAATATGTGGTGTATTAATATGACCACTATAGTATAGGTAATCACCAATTATAAATAAAATAGCATATAACCCTATCCATAATAAAAATTGTTTATTATAAATAATCTCATTAACTTCTAATCTTTTTCTTTTATCAAATATATAAAGTATCATTATTAAAATAAACATAAATACACTAACACCAAATAATAGTTGAAAAGCTGTTATTTTCTTATTTAACTTTTCATAATATCTCAGTAATAAACTGGCAATACTAAATATAATGGCACTTCCTATAGAAAATAACTTCCAATTCATTATTATATATCTTATATTTTAGTAATGTAATAGTTTTATAAAAAGATATATTGATTAATTTAATAATTTTGGATGAAAGATTTTTGCTAATTTAATATTCAAAATATGATAGATGTATAGGTAATTGATATGTGATATAGAATGTATAATATTATTATTGAAATATAATGAAAATAAATAAAGAATCTTATTAATAATAAGCAACATTGGAATATGTAGATTACGATAACTATGTAAATATTTAAAATAACACCAATATACATATATTACTCCTGACCTTACTACAATTAAATCAATGATTCTACCCCATTTCCATAATTTATAATGATTTAATATAGATACTATATAAATAGTGATAGCCCAATAAAAAAGGGTTTTATTTCTATACATATATGAATCAATAGCTGGTATTATTAAGAATAATGTTGAAAATTTCAAACTATTTTTTTCTATAATATCTAAATCCATATTATTATTAATATAATATAGATAATATTTATATAAAGTTATAATTTATTTTAAAATAATATATGTCAATATGTTATGCTATTAAATATATAGAAGGAGAGGATCTCCACCAATATACTTGTGGTAATATAGAAGATATTGTATATACATGTGAAATTTGTAATATGACATTTTGTGATGAGTGTATGTATAATAAATGTAGCATATGTGATAAAATACTACATTGTAATGATTGTTCATGGGATATTATACAATTATATGGTTTTAAAGCTAAAAACTATTGTATAAATTGCGATATTATAAATTATTATAAAGAAAGAAGATTAAAAACCCAATATTTATTTAAAATAATTGATGAGGAACTAATGATAAAAACGTGTCATCCAAGTAGATTAGAATGGACATTAGATGATGATGATAAACGTTTTTTAAATATTGACACTAGATAAAATCTATTTAATCTATAAAATCTATTTAATCTATAAAATCGGACCACCTCTTTTTACTCAAAATTGATTCTGGTCTTATAACTACATAATCCTTTTCAAGATGTAATGAAAATTCCCCATCATAATTTTTATCCCTATTATTGTCATTAATAAAATTATATATACTAATATCATCCTTATTAGGTTTGTGAATAGTATAATTTTTTATTTTATATAAACCAAAATATCCTATTGTATTGCCATTAGATTTATCCCTTGTATTAGATAAGTCTTTTTTTTGGGGTGAAAAATATTGATGTAATATATTTGGGACAACCTGTGTAAATCCCCCTACCATAAAAATATCCATATTACTTAAGTCATAATTATTTAAAAAGAAAGATGCTCTTGTAACAACAATATCACCCCTATTAGCAAGAGTAGCTGGTGGTAAATGACTATAATATAAATAATTATTTTGAAATATATTAACAAAAATACGGTTAAAATTAATAAATGAACTATTTATAATATCTGTCCTATCTATTTTATACTTTTCACAAAATTCACGTATTGTCCCACATACAAGATTAAATATCTTTCCTTGTATTTCATTTGGTAATTTTGAAAAATATTTTTTCATAAATTGTACCTTCTTACATGTATGGTCAATATTAAAAAATTGATTCCTGTTATTGACGTCACTCATGTATATATATTAAAGTAAATTATTTAAATAAGTAATCTAATTATAGGGAGCTTAAAGAATATACCCATACCTATTTTATAGCAATCTGAACAATTTTAAATTCAAAATATGGAGAAATTTTCAAGTCTAAAGTATTGTTACCTTTTATGACAAGTAAGAATTTATGCTGAGAAAATAATTTAGACTTATCATAAATTATTTTTTTATAATTACATTTCATAGTTCTGAAATTTTCATAATCCCAATTATAATACCCTACAACTGTATATACAGGGTCATATAAATAGTTATAATATATATAATTATGAACAATAATATCACCTATTAGTGCGTATTTTGCTGGTGGATAAATATTATTAGTAATATAATATCTCTGATAAAATGGCATATGGAGAGACTTATCATTATATTTTAAAAATTTAGGATTGATCTTATATTGCCTATAAATATAATTAAATTTATTTAATATAATTTCATAAATATATATTTGTAGTTCATTAGATAATCTGGGAAAATAATTTACCATAAAATTATCTATGTTAAATTTTTTTTTATATAGTGACATCTTAATAAATATGAGATTTTATATTTATTAATTATACATAATTTTATAAAAAAATATATTTATTTTCTTATTTTTCATTATTATTTTTCATTATTATTTTTTCTATTATTATTTTTTCTATTATTTATTAAAACCTAAACTTGTCAAAAAATAATCCATCTTTTCTTCTAATTTGGTCATTCTTTCTCTTAATTCACTGTTTTCATCCTTTATTCTAATATTTTCATTAATTAATTCCCTCATAGCACAATGATCCATAGCAAATATTTGTGCTTTATCTAATACATGAAAATCATCTACCTCTTTACCCCATAGGTATACTCTATCCCAAGTCTTATCAAATCTAAACGATTTATGATCCATTTCAATATTAATATCTAATATAGTTTCACTTTGATCACCATTGTCTTTTACATAGAAACGACAATTACCAGTATGATTATCGGATATATCTAAATTATCCATTCGTAAATAGATTAGATTATGGGATATATCCCAAAATGGAACTATTTCTCGCAATTCATCTGGTATGGTCTTTCTAATCTTATGTACAGCATTTGGGAGATGTTCCATTACATTTTGCGCTATAAAACCAATTGTTTTCTTTTTATTTTTCTTTACTGGATCAATATAATGGTATTCTTTTGTTTCTATATTTTTGACAACATCAATAATAGTTTGTGGTGTTGGATCAGTTATATCCTTTTTAATACGATGGTCACTGGAAACAATCATATTATCATTTGATAATATAGACCCATCCGAATATAAACTTATACCTTTATCTGTATATGTATCTGTATTTGTAGTTCCAGTGCTATCCAAATAACCACCTGTTCCACTCCAATTTTTCTTACTTCTTATATCTAATGGATAATCTATTGTATTGCTACCAATTGTTAAATATCCACCTTGATGATATAGGTCACCGCCACTTTTACTTAGTGTTCCTATATTATTGTTTAATTCAACGACACCTGCCAGATCTACCCGTAGACTACTGCCAACTTTTACACCTCCTAGTACACTATCTGTAGCAATGGGTATACCGGATAGGGCTTCTATTTGTGCTTCAAAATCTTCACCTTGTATATTATAAATATCCTCTATATCAGCATTACCAATACCTTTTCCACCAATATCTTTTGTTCTGGCAAATTGTAACCATTTATCAAGTGTCATATCATTTAATGTTTTATTATGACCACTTCCAAAAATAGCTTCCAACGCGGCCGACTGAGCCACTGTAGCATCACCACCATGGGCATCTATAATAGATTTAGGAACCTTATCCTTTTTACGTTTTTTAAATTTCATTTTACCCCCTTGGGTATCTATTTTATGTTCATCGCCTAACCATAAACTATTATCACTCAAAAATAAATGCCGTATTTTATATTCGGCTGATCCTAAATCATATTGAGCATTTTGCGATGGCATTATATGACCTCTAATGGTAGTTACACCAGATATATCAATGGCTGTAGTAGGAGCACTTGTATTAATACCAACATTTCCATCAGTATAGCTTATATTATTACCTATTTTATTCCAGTAAGAAACACTGCTATTACCACTATTGTCAACTGCTAATTCTACACCATTCTTATATATTTTATTAGTAACATTAAGGTCACCAACAATATTCATATCATATAAATTATTACTGGCACCAACTCCTACTTTATTATTAATTAATACAGTGCCATCTATTTCTACATTGCCACTTATATCTAAATTACCATATAAATTTGTTCTACTAATAACAGATAATTCGCCACTTATATCAACATTATTATTAAGAGTTGTCATCCCATTTATAGTTTGATTACCATTAATAATCTGATTACCATTAATTATTTGATTATCATTAATCGTCTGTGTACCATTAAATATAGAATTATTTGTAATATTAATACTCTCAAGAGTAGCTAATCCACCAGTTGTTAATGTTCCAGCAATATCTGTATTACCATTAGTAGCATTAATTGTTAATTTATCACTATTTACTGTAATTGTATCACTAAATGTCGCTATACCAGTAACCGCAAAACTTGAAAATTGACCATTAGCATTTACCACTAAATTATCAGTCAGTGTAGTTACACCCGTTACATCAAGAGTTCCAGCGATCTCAGTATTACCTGTTGTATCATGTATAATAAATTTGGATGTATCACATTTAAGCCCACCATTAAGATTAGTCATACCTGTAACAAGGAGACCATTATTAATTATAGTTTGACCACTTATATCTAACTCTCCACCAATATGGGTATTTCCTGTGACATGGTCGGTATTTAGTTTATCACCATTTACATTAAGACTATCACGTATATTAGTTGTATTGTTTATATTTACTATACCACTTGATGTTATTGCCGCTGTATTTGTCTCACCTTCTAAATTAGTAATACCTTTTACTGTTGTATCACCACTTGTATGTATTACTGTAAATTGTCCACTACTTACATTAATACCACCATTTAGATTAGCTACGCCATCAGTAATTAGATTATTATATAATTTAGCATCATTTTGAATATATACCTTATCCAGGAAATTAGCACTTAGATCATGTATTGTATTATTTTTTGTATGTAATATACCAGATATATCCAGATTGCCACCTACTAGCATATTACCATTAGTATGATCTAATTGTGTATAACTATTATTTATTTTAAAAGGGCCAGAAATATTAGTAGTTCCACTAATATCTAAATTATTAAGACATGTAAGAACACCGGCAACACCCATCGTTCCATTTACATCTAATAAATAATTGGGGTCATCTATACCAATACCTACTCTTCCTTGATCATTAATGACCATACGTTTATTTGAATCAGTATAGAATTCAATAAAATTAGTATCTTGTGTAAATACCATACAATCATTATTAGTGCTTTGTATCTTAGGTCCAGTACTAAAATTTTTAGCATCTACATCTAAATTAATCCAAAGATGATTAGCAAAACCTTCTATATGTCTTGTAGTGGTATTATACCTAATTAAACCATCATTATTATCTAAATCCGGCCGTTCACTTGTATTTCCAACTGGTATTCTCATAGCACCAGTCCCAGATATATCTAATGGTATAGGACCTTCTGGTGTTTTATTAATACCTATATTTTGGTTAAATATTACATTTTCATTACCAGATGTAGTATCAAATTTAATAAATTGTTGTCCATTTTTAGTATATATAAGAGAATTATCAGAATTATCATATAATTTTATTTCTTTTTTATTATGTGATAGGTCAATATCACCTCTCATTATTGATTCTCCACTTACATCTAAATCTGAACCAAGAACCATATTACCTGGTAAATTAAATGCTCCTTTTATAGTAATTGCTCCTGATATATCAAGGTTACCAGAAATATCAAGATTACAATTAGTAGTAATTACTTCATTATCATCTATAGTATCAATATTAATTAGATTAGGCTTTCCATTAGTGGCCATTGTAAATACATTATGGCTATTATCCATTATCCTAACAAATTGTTTATTACCACTCATATCAATAAGATCACCTAATATAAATATATCATGTAATGTTTGTAATCTAGCAGCAGTTTCTAATGTCCCATAAAAAGACGCCTTATCATTAGGATTAATATTAAATACACCATTACCATCATAGTCTTTAAAATTTATACCACCGCTACCACCTTGAATTACTACTTGATCTGTTCCATTATTACCAATTGATCCGCTACTATCTGTAAAAAAGAATTTTTTATATATATCAATATTATTATTGGATCCATCAAATACCATCATTTTTTTATCTTTAGACTTAATTGTTACTTTATCTGTATCATCAAAATTATCAGAATCAACTGTTATACCAGTATCACCATCAATATCTGTAATAGTTGTAGCTCCACTCATAAGTGTCCATGAACCAGATTCATAACCTTCAAAACGATTAATACTTGTATTATATCTCATATAACCAATTGTATTACTGCTTATATCAAAATTAGGTCTCATGGCAGTAGAACCTTTAGGTATTCTCATTCCATGTTGATCTATTTTAATGATATCATTATATCCAGTAACTGAAAAATTGAATGAGCCACCATTATAATTAATAGTGCTATCAATATGGTTAAGGCATATGTTGCCATTGAATTGATTATTGCTACTATCAGAAGTTAATACATTATTTTCATCTTTTATTTTAGTTAATATAGGATCAGAGGCAAGTAAACTTAGATCATCATATAGTGTTTTAAAATCGCTTAATTTATATCCATTAGACATGGTGCTATCATAGAATACAAGTTGATTACCACTTTCTTGTATATTACAACTGGATCCTAAAAATGATATTTTATCTTTTATAGTAGCTGATCCATTTACATATAATGTATCGGTAGGTGTTTCAGTATTAATACCAACTTTTCTATTTTTAATAATAATATCATGATTATTAATACTATCACGATTAACATAAGTATCTATAGTTAAATAACTACCACTTATATCATTAGTTGTATTATATGCCCAACCACTTGTAATACGACCACTTGTATTAATATTATTATATTTATCTTTTGAATTAAATTTAAATATAGAATCACTTTTAGTATTTTCTAATGTAAATGTATCACCTGTTGTTTCACCTATAAAATGAAATTTATATTGTGGAGTAAGAGATCCAAACCCCATATATCCAGATTGTAATATAGAAAAATCTCCTTGTGATGTAACATCAACATTAAATTGATTAATAACATTACCAATAGTAAATTGGTCATTAGATAATAATAATTTTGAAGTTGCATTTGTGCTTGCTAATGTTTGTAAAAATCTTAGAGAAACTTCTCCTACATCGGTATCTTTAAAATACATAGTACCATTATTATCAATTCTTACATGGGCTTTATTATCACCAATACTAAGAGTATTACCTAATTTAATATTATCTGTTACAATAAGTTCTTTAAAGTGTTGTAATCTCTTCATATATAATATTTATATATTATAATTCGGGATTTTAATATTTTCTATAATAATGAATATTCTAGAAGATTGTTTATTAAGACATATTTTTAGTTTTTTAGAAATAAGTGATATCAAAAAAATAAGTAGTGTATCTTCTACTTTTTATAATTTAAATTATAGATATCAATGTATACCACATGGAATATATAAATGGATATATGGTATACATACAATAAACAAGGAGCATACATCATTAAATTTATATTGTTTGACATATGATTATAGTTTTTTAAAATATATAAAAGACATTATATATTTCCTTGAAGATATAACAATATATAGAGATACATTATATTATAATAAATCATATTTTATTACATGTGATATAGGTAATAAAACAATTTTAAAACATAGGGTATATGGTGTGAGTATTGACCAATATTATAGATATGTAATTAATTCACATACATTAAAGGGTCTTATTTATTAAATATTAATTTCTATTCTTTCTACTCATAAAAAAAAGTGTTAGATAAAAACTATTTTGGAATTTTCTATTTATTAAATATTAATTTCTATTCTTTCTACTCATAAAAAAAAAGTGTTAGAGAAAAACTATTTTGGAATTACTTTTTCATATATTATCTTTTCCAGGAGGTCTATTTTTTCTTTTAGATAGTCATTTTCTTTTATTAATTGATTAATACAATGTGTATTTAGATAACATAATTTATTTATTTCTATTGTATGTAAATCATTAATTATTTTACCATAAACAAATATTGTATATATATCTATTTCTGGATGTTTAATATATATATAGTCCTCAGTAATATTAATTATTATTGATTCTATATTATGTAATTTTCTATCAATATCAATAATTTGTATTTTAAGTATATCATCATTATTTAGATCATAATTATCATTTTCTATTAATATTATATTTTCTAATGTATGCCATTTAACATGTCTAAATATATTAGGAATAGCACCAACTGTTTTATTTATATAATCATTACCTAATGTATTTTTAACATCTTGTGCTTTATATCCAAGTGTAACTTTATTATCTATATCATCAATTAATGTATATTCATAAGAATCTAAATTTTTAATTTTATTTAACCAATCTTTTTTAGGATACTCGAAATTATCTTTTAACCTTTCATCCGAAAATACATTAGCACTTGTGGCTATTATACTTCCACCAGATATTATACTTGACTCAAAAGCAGCACAAATATCAGTATTACCAGTTGTAGATGTTTCTAATGCTGAACTATCATTTTTAAAATAACTATGTGTAGCTAATTCAGTATCAGTTAATATTTTACTATTTGATCCAACTTTTAATGAATATTCAGATGGATTTGTATTAATACCAATATTACCATCTAATCTCATATTACCACTCATATCTAAATTACCACTTATATCTAAATTACCACTAACATCTAAATTTCCTTCTAATTGAACATTACCACTAACATCTAAATTACCATTAAATTGGACATTACCACTAACATCTAAATTACCACTTACATCCAAATTTTGTGATAAATAAATATTACCATCACAATGATAGTCATTATGATGATAAAAATGCCCATCAAGATCTAAATTAGTATCTAAATTAGTATTTCCTTTAACATCTAAATTACCAGACATATCCATATTACCAGTTAATTGTTCATTACCAACAATATATATATCAGATGAAAGATGATAATTATTATGATGGTATATTTCACCACTTATATCTAAATTACCTTTCATTTGTGTCTTTTGTGTAATATATACATTACCATCAGTATGATAATCATTATGGTGATAAAAATGCCCATCAAGATCCAAATTAGTATCCAAATTAGTATTACCTTTAACATTTAGATTACCAGACATATCTAAATTTCCAGTTAATTGTTCATTGGCACCAATGTATATATCCGAAGAAAGATGATAATTATTATGATGGTATACTTCACCACTTATATCCAGATCACCATTCATCTGCGTCTTTTGTGTAATATACACATTACCATCTGTATGATAATCATTATGATGATAAATATGGCCACTTATATCCAGATCACCATTCATCTGCGTCTTTTGTGTAATATATACATTACCATCAGTATGATAATCATTATGATGATAAATATGACCACTTATATCCAGATCATCTTTCATCTGTGTCTTTTGTGTAATA
>MDSX01003803.1_pt1 | contig 11070 bp, 8 predicted proteins | sample 811141 | NCBI WGS metagenome assembly MDSX01 (sample SAMN05326642, study PRJNA326480) | marine metagenome | isolation source: seawater | place: Atlantic Ocean: South East | collected 2010
ACTGCTGGGCCGCGGAACCTGTCGCCGGGCCGTAGGGCGTAGCGGTTATAGATTTTGCAGGGCGCAAACCCGGTTTCGGGGAAGAATACGGCCCGTTCCCCCTTGTCCGTCGGATTATCGTCGATCTGCTGGCCGGCAAAGTTGAGCTCGACATTCGGCGTAGGTCCCGACGCATAGACGCGCCAGGTCAAAGCCTCCATCATCAGGTCGGTAATCTGGCGCCCGAAGAGTTCCTCATACCGATCCAGAAACGCCTGTCGGATCACCTCGCCCGAAGCTGGGTCGAGTGTACCGTCCGGGATTGGAACGTCGATCTCAAACCCCTGGCCGCTGTAGCGCATATCGGCGCGGCGGCGCATCGTCACCGTCGCCGAGTCCGCACCTGCTTCCTCGATTTGCGCCAGGGCTTCCTTTTCCATATCTGCAAAAAGATCGTTGAGGCGATCCCAATCGAGCGTGTCGAGGCGCGAGACGTAACTCCGCACCGCATCGGTGCCGGGGGCCGCCACGAGGAAACCGAGAGCGGAAAGGACACCCGCGCCGAGAGGGCAGATGACGCGGCTGATCTTCAACAGTTTCGCCATGCCATAGGCGTGAACCGGGCCGGCGCCGCCGGATGCCACCAATGCGTAGCGGCGCGGGTCGCGTCCCTTTTCGGCGATGTACATACGGGTTGCGGCGGCCATGTTCTCGTTCACGATGCTGTGGATGCCGGCGGCAACGTCGGTAACCGACAGGCCTGTCGTTTTTGCCAGTTTCTCATCGACCACCGCCTCGACGGAACTCAAATCCAAGTTCATTTCGCCGCCGAGGAAATACTCGGGCGATAAATAGCCGAGCAGCAAATCCGCATCTGTCACGGCTGGCTGTGTTCCGCCAAGTCCGTAACAGACCGGCCCTGGATCTGACCCCGCACTGTCGGGGCCCACTTTCATCAGACCCATATTGTCGACACGTGCGAGCGAGCCGCCACCGGCGCCGATCTCAATCAGGTCGATTACCGGAACCTTGAGCGGCAAGCCGGAGCCTTTCTTGAAGCGGCGCACCCGGCCGGCCTCGAACTCGTGGGCGTGTTCCGGCTCGTACTCCTCGATGAGGCACATCTTGGCTGTGGTCCCACCCATGTCGAAGGAAATCAGATGCTCGGTTTCCGTCAATCGTCCGTAGAAGGCGCCGGCCATGGCGCCGGCGGCAGGGCCGGATTCGATCAGATGGATCGGTGCTTCCCTACCGGTCGCAACCGAGGCGATCCCACCGCCGGACAGCATCAGATACAGGGGTTGCTTGAGACCAAGGCCGGCGAGCTTGTCTGAAAGGTCGCCGAGATAGTGTCGCATCAGGGGCAGGACATAAGCATTGGCGCAGGCTGTATTGGCTCGTTCGTATTCCCTGATTTCGGGTGCCACTTCCGTTGATGTGGTGATTGGGATATCAGTAAGTTCTGCCTGCAAGATTTCCTTTGCCCGCCGCTCATGCGCATCGTTCGCATAGGCATGCATGAAACAGACTGCGATGGCCTCGACGCCCTCGTCCGCAAGTTGATGCGCGGCGATACGGAGCGCCGCTTCGTCTAAAGGCAGTAACACTTCGCCGGATGCATTCACGCGTTCTGGAATCTCGAGGCGGCGGAACCGTGGCGCTAGTGGGTCAGGCTTTTCAAAGAAAAGGTCATAGAGGTCGTAGCGAATTTCCCGACCCATCTCGAGGGAGTCCCGAAAACCTTTTGTCGTAATCAGCCCGACCTTGGCGCCCGAGCGTTGGATGATTGTGTTCGTGATCAATGTTGTTCCATGCACTACCGCATCGAGGTCTGGTACGGTCGTATTCGACTCCTCGACGAGGCGTTCGAGACCATCAATGATGGCAGCGCTTGGATCGTCGGATGTGGTCAGTCGCTTGCCGGTAAAAATTATGTCGCGATTTTCATCCACCAGGACGAAATCGGTGAAGGTGCCGCCGACATCGACGCCGACGCGGATCCGGTTTCCGGGTTTGTTTGCCATTCTTCGCCGCTCCTATCTTTCGTCGACGCCATAGTGGCGTTTCGCGAAGTCCGGTGTGATGTATCCGTTTCTCAGGTCGCTGCGTATGGCGTCCGGATTGCGGTCTTCGGGCCGGCCATATCCGCCGCCACCGCCAAAGCTAAGCATTAGGCGCTCTCCGGGATCGAGCGTACTTCGAGCTTTCTGGTGCGGGCGCGTGCCGTCCGATTTGATAATCTCGACCTTGGCACCTTCGCGGCCCTCCAATAGTCCCTTGGCGGCGTATTTCTGACGATCAGACATCATTGAGAGGCGAATGGTATCTTCCGCGGTCACTTCGATTTCGACGTTCTGACCTAGGCCCCCCATATACTGCCCGGCTCCCCCGGAATCTGTCCGGAATTCCTTCTTCCAGACGACCAGAGGCGCGAGGCTCTCGAAGGCTTCGATGCTGCCCGAGCCCGAATTGGTCGGGAAAGCCGTGCACGAATGGCCGTCCGCGATCGGGCTTGCGCCCATGCCGCCAGACGCAAAGAAGATCTGCGAGAAACGATTGCCGTCCCGGTCCACACCGCTGTAGACGGACCGCATGGTGGGCGCGCCGCCACATTCGGCGATGACCTTATCCGGCACGGCTTGTGCTAGACATTCGTAAATCGCTGCTGCCAGCAGATGTCCCGTCAATTGCCGAGCATTGACCGGTGCTGGGAAAGTCGGGTTTAGAATGCAGCCTTCCGGAGCGGAGACCGTGACGGACCGGTAGGAACCCTCGTTCCGAGGTGTGTCCGGGTCGAGTGCGCATTTCACCGGATAGGTCGAATAGGCGTAGGTATACTTCATGACCGAATTCAGCCCGCGCGCGATCTGCTTTGAGGTGCCGTCGTAATCGATATGCAGCATGGAACCGTCGACGGTGACGGCGCATTCAATATGCGTCTCGTCTTCGTCGTATCCGTCGGCGTCCAACACGGATCGATAAGTACCGTCCGGCACTTCTTCGATGGCTTTCCGCATGGCGATATCAGCGCGCTCCAGCAAGGCGGCCGAGAGGCCCGTCAGGTCGTCCAGGTGTGCGTCGTCGAGAAATTCCTGAAGGCGCTCTGCGCAGACCTGCTGCGCGGTGACCTGCGCGTAGATGTCGCCGATGACTTGGCTCGGAACGCGGACATTGGCGGTAATGAAGTTGAAGACATCTTGGTTCGGCTCGCCTTCCTTCAAGAACTTCATCGGCATCAGACGAATACCTTCCTCGAACAGCTCGCTGCCGTCCGACGACCACCCCGCACCGCCGATATCCGGTAGATGCGCGATCGAACCGGAGAAGCCGACCAGCTTTCCCTTATGGAAGATCGGAGCGGCCATCGTGATATCCGGTAGGTGTCCGGAGCCGATCCAGGGATCGTTGGTGATGATGCAATCACCAGGATTCCATTGCTCGATGGGGATGCGCTTGACAAAATTCTTCAGCGCGTCCGGAAGCATGCCGACGAATGACGGGATGCCGGCCGTATTTTCCGATAGCGAGTCTCCGTTCGCATCCATCAACACGGTTGCGAAGTCATTTGATTCGCGGACTATTGTCGAAAAGGAGGTGCGGAGCAGGGCGGCTGCGGACTCATCGGCAATGGAGATGAGCCGGCTCCAGAGAATCTCCAAGGTAACTGGGTCAAAATTGGCCATTTTTGGGTCCGTTATAGTAGGTTATTAGGCAGGGGCAGCGGCTGACGGTCGACGCCAGGTATCGAGAAGGGCATTGCGGTCAGCCTTTGCCTGCAGCAGATGCCGTTCCTTGACGTGGCCGTAGCCGCGAATGCGTTCCGGCACGCCTGCGAGCTTCACGGCGAGCGCGTGATTATCATGGCTAAGGCCTTGCGCGACTTCTGTCATATGCTTGATGTAGTCCGCGGCGAGCTTCCTTTCCATGCGGCGCTCTCCACTCCATCCGCAGAAGTCGAATGGCGTGCCTCGGAGCCATTTTAATCGTGCTAGCAGGCGCATCGCACCGAAGATCCAAGGACCGTAGGTCCGTTTGTCCCTTAAGCCGGTTTCCGGATTAAGTTTGGTCAGGATGGGCGGCGCGAGGTCTTCAATGATTGCCGGCAGGAAGTGAATATCGAATTGTGGCAGAAATCGCTTCCCCGCCCAGAGTTCCTTATCCAGATTGTGCATGGGGGAGCCACGATAACCTGAAATGAAGCAACCGGTCTTCAAGCCGTCTGCCTCGTCCCTCAGGTGCTGCATCATCACTGCGCGCACCAAGGATTGGGTTCCGGTGATATAAACCTTGCCGTCGCGACCTTCGTACTTGTCGTCGAGGGAAACCTGTCTCAGCGCCATCTGTCACAACTGAATTCCGCAATAGACCTAGAAAGAAACGTAGGCCCGAGCCATGTGCGGGCCAGCTTTCGCGGTCGGAATGGGCGGAATTTGATAAAATCGGTCTACCTTGAACACAAAAGGTCCAAATTCGCCGGCAATCGAGGAGGAATGCGATGCCCATCGACTACGAAAAACGCGACGGTGTCGCCTACATAACACTGAACAATCCTGAAAAAGCCAATATTCTGGACAAACCGACGTCGGATGACATTTCGGCGGCCTGGATTGATTTGTGGGAAGACCGTGAAATTCGTTGCGCGATCGTTACAGGTAAGGGAGACCGGCATTTTTGTGGCGGTCATAACCTGGCACCTCGGCCCGATTTGACTGAAGAAGACCGTGAATTCCTGCGCCTGCAGAAGGTTTACTGGCCGCTCGCCGGAAGCGTACATGGACAGAGTACCGGCGTTGATGGACGTATGGGGGATCATTATCCGCGGGTTTGGAAACCGGTGATTGCCGCAGTCAACGGCTGGGCGGCCGGCGCTGGCCTCTATTTGTTGCTATCTTCGACTGATATTCGAATTGCCAGTGCCGAATACGCGCGGTTCAAATTCGCGCTTCTGACCCAGGGATGGCTTGGCAACGGTCCGGGGGCCAGCCTGCTGGCGCAGCAATTACGTTACAGTGACGCCATGAAAATTCTGCTGACTGATGAACCTTTCGATGCGGCGGAAGCGCATCGAATCGGCCTCGTGAATGAAGTCGTGCCGCACGAGAAACTTATGGAACGGGCGGAGGAGATGGCGCGCCATATTGCCAAACTGCCCCCTGTGGCCGTCCGGATGATGAAGGAGTTCGTCGTGCGGTTCGGTGATCTACCGACCGATCAAGCCTGGCATATTCAGAACATCATTAATTCGATGCTCATACAGACCACGATGGATGGTGAAGAGGGGCGTCAGGCCTTCAATGAGAAGAGGCCACCAAATTTCACCGGAACGCTGCGCACGCGGGGTGAACCCTGGCCGGAGTGGAGCGAAAAAGACGCGGCCCGCCTCGACGAGGCCTATCGCAGTGGCGAATACTAATCGAAAGCGCCGTCGGATCGCAGCGCTGCGAGCTCCGCATCGGATAGGCCGAGGACATTTTGGAGGACCGTATTGGTGTGTTCGCCGAGGGCGGGAGCCGAATCAGTTCTCCGACCTAAACTAGAGCGCCACGGCAGTCCGGGCAGGGCGCCGCCCTCGACTGGATCCCAGAATCCTCGCTCCTGAAGGTGGGGGTTCTTTTTGAGGTCGGTCGTGCTGGAGAGAACTGCTGCGGCAATACCAAGGCCCGTCAAGCGATCTGCCAGCGCTCCGGCCTTTTGTTTCGATATAAAAATATCCAAGATCGCGTTAATGCCGTTTTCTTCCACGATCCGATCCGCGAGGTCCAAACTCCGATAGGGCGCCAATTCATTGATTATGTTACAAAAATCAGCCCATTGTTGTGAGTTAGAAATAGACAGGCCGATCCAGTCGTCTTCTCCCTGACAGCGGTAAATTCCATGTGGCGCCCGGGTCCGGGAGCGGTTTCCCCTCGGTGTTGGCGGATTGGCTGTCTGCGCCTCGATTAGCGGTTCCGCCATTGTCCAAAGCATCGCTTCAATCATCGAGAAATCGACCCGGGTCCCGCCGCCAGCTGACTGCCGATGCCATAATGCGGCAGCCGCCATAAATGCGAGTTTGAGACCGCACATCGGGTCGAGCCAAGCCATCCCGACGCGGGGCGCGACCTCGGGATGGCGGTTCAATCCTGCAAAACCTGCATAACATTGCAGGAGCGTTCCATACGCAACAGCCTTGGCCTCCGGTCCGGTGCGCCCCATGCCGGATGCCGAGATATAGATCAGGTTCGGGTTTGCCGACTGAAGCGCATCCGGACCAAGGCCAAGGCGATCCATGACACCCGTTGCGAAGTTCTCGATCAAAATATCTGAACGTGCCGCGAGATCCTGGGCAATCCGTTTCGCTTCAGCATGTTTCAAATTTAAAACAATGCCTTTTTTTGCTTGCCCAAGCACCGTGTGGAGTTCTGAAGCTCGTCCCGGATCGCCGCGTCCGGGAGCTTCGACCTTAATGACCTCCGCGCCCATCGCAGCAAGATAGCGAGTGGTCGTCGGACCAGCGATCACCCAGCTGAAATCGAGAACCCGGATACCCGCGAGTGGCAAGTCGCCGGCACCGCTCGGTAGGGACGCCGGAGTTGCGGGCACATGCGTCACGCTGAACGGGTTCTTTATTATTTTCAGTGGTTTATCAGGGATGTTACGAATAGTTAATGAATTTCGAACTGCGAGCTGCGGCGAGGTGATTTGTTCCCTGGGCTCGCGTAGGGGGAAACTCGGTACGTGGGCCTCCTGCGCCATGTCCGCGATGGCCTGTTTGCCGTGGTTTCTGCTCCATTCGGCCATCAAGGCGTGCAATTCGTCCCAATTCTGAACCCGGTCTGGTTTTTCAAAAAACCGGGGTTCATTTCCCCAGTCGGGGGAACCCATCGTTTCCAGCCAGGCGGCCCATTGATGGTCTTCACGTGGCGAAATTGCCGTATAACCATCCTTGGCGGGTAGGATACAGACGGTGGCGCCGTTGCCGTCCGTGAGGCGCTTCCGCGACCATCCGGCACCGCCGAGACCGGCCTTAGCCAATTCTGTCATCGAAAGCGTAGCGAGGGCTTCCTGAATGGATACGTCGATAGTGAGGGGGCCGCCCTTCAGCGCCGCGTGCATGCCGGCACAGGCGGCAGTGAGCCCTCCGATGAACGCGGATTGCTGGCCGACAGGTCTGATGGGCGGTTCGGACAGGTCGTCGACTTGGCCCGTTAAGCACCGGGCGATCCCGCTTGCGCAGAAAAGTACAAGGTCGTCCGCCGGTTTATCCGCATCAGGTCCGACTTGGCCGTAAGGGGAGATGAAGATAAGCGGTGTATCGGGCATGTATCTGCGCAGCGATGCTTCATTGCGCCCCAATTGCCGCAGGTGACGTGGCACACCCTCCACGACGATTAGGTCAGCGTCGATTGGAACGGCGCTCACGGCCGCTTTCTCCGCATTTAGATGCTGAGCAAGCGGTGTGTCGTCAACGGCATCGATTGTAACCACCTCGGCTCCGACGTCTGCGAAGAGGCGTCCACAGACGGCGGCGGCGAGCCCGTCGCCAATCTGTGTCAGCTTTAATCCGTTGAGAACGCTCATAATGGAACAAAGTGGTCCGCTGGCACACCGGGTCCAGAATGCCTTCAAAGGGATGTGAGGAAGACGAGTAGGGCATCGCGGTGGCGTTTTGCCAGCGCGGCGAAGCGGTTCCGAGCGGGCTGCGCCTCGCCTCCATGCCACAGGACCACCTCCGTGAGACCCCGGGCGCGGTCGTCATGCAGATAGAACGCATGCCCGGAGACGGCCTGCGTGAGACCAATACCCCAAAGAAGGGCCGTTCGCCACCCACGCGCCGTCGCCGTATCTTCCGCTACCCCGGCAAGTCCGTCATGGCGTGAACTGCCGCCATGCGGACCGTCCCGGCATTTGGTTTGTGCCGCCGTACAACCGCCCCAGAGTGCCGCGTGCCGGCGGTTGCCAATGCCGATATCGAGGGATAGCGCTTTAACGTTCTGATCCGCGATACGGCTTTGTCTCGCCTTCCAGCCAATGCGACCGATAGCGCCGTCGACGATGGCAGCGCGTCCAGAAATGCCGTCGCCGTCTCGGTCCTTCGGATCGGCGCCCGCCAGAATATCCTGATCCGAGATCGCTTCGAGAAGTCCAAGCCCGAAGACGGACGGTGCCAGGCGCGCGTCCAATTGTGTGGTGCGTGCGATTAGGCCGTAAGTCTCGCCCTCTACCCCGAAGGTGGGCCTATGAAGGCGCACTACCTCGCCCTCCGAGAGCATGACGGTACGTTTCACGTAGCGCACGCGGACCCGCCCTTCCGGTTATTGACCATCCATGGTGTTGTTCTGCAGTTAGCGGCCGTAGATCGAGTCGGCTGGCGCCAATCGCAGGATGAGAAATAGCGCACGTTCACCGGTGTTGGGCGGTCTGCCCCGGCCGTCTCGAAAATGGTAATCCGCGCAGGACCGCGCGTCGAAGAGGGGGCCGAGGCCGTCGGACGCGGTTGTTGCGCTCGGCGCCGGTCGCCAGCTCTTGCGGAAGAGCGAGTTGCCAAGATGTATTATCGCCCGGTCATGGTCGCTAAGAAACGGAAGCGGATGCAAAAAAGCATCGGGGTCGGCAGTCGCGGCGGCACTCCAGAACAATAGCGTGAGGGCCGTAAGGAAGCGCATTAGGACTAACGTTGATCCACTGCCACCGCGTCGGCGACATTGTCGAACCCATCCCGCTTCAGCAACAATGTCAATTCGCTAGCAATTCGTGCGGCCAGTCCAGGTCCATGGAAAATAAGCGCCGTGTAGAGTTGCACCAGCGAGGCACCCGCTCTGATCTTTGCGTAGGCATCCGCTCCCGAAGAAACGCCCCCGCAGCCGACGAGCGGAACCTTGCCTTCGGTCAAGCGCCAGAAGCTGGCGAGGCATTCGGTCGACTTCGTAAGCAACGGTTTGCCCGAAAGTCCGCCCCCTTCGCCCTTCTGAGGGCTTTTCAGCGTTTCTGGCCGGTCGACGGTCGTGTTGCCGATAATGATGCCATCGATGCCCGTCGCCAGCGATACCTCCGCGATATCGCGCATCTCGTCCTCATTTAAGTCGGGCGCGATTTTCACAAGCAGCGGCGGCCGTTGCGCCCTGTCGGGTAGGCTTCGAGTGCGGGCGTCGAGCGATGCCGTTAGTAATGTCTCAAGGCTTTTACGTGCCTGCAGATCGCGCAATCCTTCCGTGTTCGGCGAAGAGATGTTGACCACGAGATAGTCGGCGAGCGGCGCCACGCGTTCAATTCCCGTAGCATAATCATCCTCAGCCTTCTCCGTCTCCTTATTCTTGCCTACATTTGCGCCAACGATACCACCCGATCCTCTGCGTCCAGCAAGTCGCGCGGCGTAAGGCTCGAGGCCTCCGCTGTTGAATCCAAACCGGTTGATTGCTGCTTTGTCTGACGACAGGCGGAATAGGCGAGGGCGCGGATTGCCCGTCTGCGGGCGCGGAGTTACGGTTCCCGTCTCGACGAAGCCAAATCCGGTCCGCAGTATGGCGTCCGGCACTTCTGCTTCTTTGTCGAATCCGGCGGCGAGTCCGATCGGGTTAGGAAAATCAATTCCCCAAAGCGATTGAGCGAGGATAGGGCCCAATGGCGCACTGACACCGCCAACCAGTCCCGCCTTTAAGGCGCATATCGCCATCCCGTGGGCGGTCTCCGGGTCAAACAGGTGAAGGAACGGGCGGGCGAGTGCGTAGGGAATCATGGAAGGTTGTCTACGCCAAAATCCGATCATAGTCACCCACATACGATCATCTGAAGCCATTGCGGCCCAAAACCCCTCGACATCAGGGGTGCTCGAATTGCAGTCATTGGGATGGGCGGAATACGCACGGGGACTTAAGATTGTATGCGTGCTGAACACGGTGAGACCGTTGTAGGTGTCGATATCACCCAAGGACGTTTGGCAATCAATGCGCGGAGGGGCGCAACGTGTTGCTAGGTGACCCGGCGGATGCCAATTTCTGGGACCGGGTAAAGGCCTCGTAAACACTCAAACTGGCTTTGCTCGCGCGGCCAAACCTCAAAACGAGCCTAGCCGTGCTCGCGCAGCTTCGAGACGTCGGATTCACGGGCGAGGTCGTGGCCACGGACAAATTCGAGGATGAAGCGGAAAAGCTGCGGGCGGGGCCGGTGCCTCGGCTGTGTTCAATATTTACGCCGAAGCAGGTGCGGGCTTCGCGGCCCATGTTCTCTGAGAGCATTCCGCAACAAGCTGAATGAGCTGCCGCCTAGTCGATCCGCAGTTCGATACCGAATTCGTCTATGAAAATCGCAGCAATTTGGTCGTAGCAGACGCCTTTGCGGACGACAGAATAGGTGCGGAAGTCGATCTGAGTGCTGGAATAGGCATAGCCTTCCTGCAGGTATTTTGACGGCCCGTAGTCGATGATCACGTCCGACACGGCGCGTACTTCGGCCTCGATGTCCTGGGCACGGTATTTCGTTCCTTGCTGCGAGCGGTTGGCGGAGGACGCCATCAAGGGAAAACTCGCTTCCACGCTCAATTCCGCGATCCGGTCGCGCAGCGGACTCGCGTTCAGTAGGAAATTGACCGTATCGTCCTTGGTCGACATACCCGTCAGAAAGGGGGGGATCGCGCTCATCAACGGATGCCCTTCGCGATAGGGCGCGATGACCGACATCGGCAGATCGTGGCGGATTGTGACGGCGTCGATAATCCGCGACGCCTCCTCACTCACGATTTGTATTTCCCGATGGGTGCGGTGATTGGCGACGACCCCGCTTGGCCGGTCGTAGCTCCGCGCCTTCGCGGCATAGACGCGCCGCAGTGCCTCTTCCGTGCCACTCATGATTGCGTAAGCGACATCCATATGAACGATGGCAATCCCGCCACCCTGCAGGCATTCGAAGACACGCGCGGCATCGGTTTCGTAGTCGGGTTGGATCATGAATAATGTACTTCAGCGTTAGGTAAGAATATCTCGGCGGCGGCTACCATTCAAAGAAATTGGTGATATCCGGCGCGGGTGATTTGATTTCCACCATGGTCGAGTCCTCCAGTGCCTCGACGGTTTGCGGCATGCCTGTCGGATGCAGAAACGTATCACCCAGCTCCAG